>Ga0326511_10000100_pt1 | contig 65087 bp, 76 predicted proteins | sample 0_2496_0518_D_FD_203701 | JGI IMG/M metagenome (GOLD analysis project Ga0326511, IMG submission 203701) | Bovine rumen microbial communities from UC Davis, California, United States - 0_2496_0518 | ecosystem: Host-associated > Mammals > Digestive system > Stomach > Rumen | place: USA...
TTTAGGGATTAAAAGCATTTAACGTTGAGTTTGCACCGTTCGCACGGTACAAAGGGTATTCGTTTCAATAAATTTTTATATATTTGTATATATTTTTACAAATTTATCGTAACTGTTTAGTTACCCACCTGTAGAAGTGGGGGAGAGTTCACTTAATTATAATATAATAATGCTGACAAACAAAAAGGATATGCAATTATTGCATATCCACTTTATCTCTGCTTTTCTCATAATTTTCATTGACAAGCTGACAGAAATTCTGCCTGATGTCATTCATGATTTCCTTGTATTCAGACGGAAATTCTTTGGAATTGAAACGCATATACTGACAATGATTGTTTGTTAGGTACAATTCAAAAGGCAGATAATGTTTCCGATACCTGTCTGCTTCCTGAAGCCGGAACAGAATATTCAGAATGGTTATCATGCGTTCATTGGAATTGAACGGAATCCATGCTTTACGTTCCTTTTCTGTCAAAGGACGTAAGTCATGATTTGATTTCATAAACGTTGACGGTTTGCCGAAAACAGGCTGATACTCTGCAAAATATCTGCATTTTTCACGCCATTCCTGTTCCGGAATATAATCAAGAACATATTTGCCGTCATGATTGTAACCAAGCCTTACATTTCTGATAGTAGAAACATCAAGGTATCTGGTAAAGCCGATATAGACAATCTGCATAGTTTCTGTATCAACGACACGGTAAACGGCACTTTCCAAATAAATTTCCCCTTTCACATAAATTTCGCTCTTGTTTTCATCTATATCTTTTATTCAATTTTGAAATATCATATGTCTTTTTTATAAGGAACATATTTATATCTTTCTTTGTTTCAATTGACTTCAAAAGTGCTTCAAAAAATTCCTCTTGACCACATGAGTAATCTTCTCTGCATGGAACATACCCAAAAAAATCACGATATTGAATGTTATAAGGGCGACACTTCTTTCCAAATTCAATAGAATCCATAGATAATTTCTCCTTAACAACTGTTGTTTCTGTTTCTGTCCGTACCTGCTCCGCTTCTGGCTGTGTCAGAATTGTTTCGTTCTGCACTGTTGTCAGCACTGTTTCTGATACTTATGTTTTCATTGATTTTTCATTCATCAGATGACAGAACTGATTTCTTACTTTTATTTCAGTTTCTTCTGTCAGGCAGTATTGTTCACCAAGTTCCGGCACATCAGCAACATGATAATTCTGCATCTGTTCCAGTACAGTATGAATCGTATTCAGATTGGAAAGAGCATCACCTCTGCAGGCAAGCGGTTTCCATTTCTTTTTTTCCTCTTCCGTCAATGGTTTCAGAGGTTCAATTGCATCTGCAAAATCCTTTGACGTTTTTTGCCTGTAATGGTAAGTTTTTTTAAGGTAAGCTGAAATCCAGCGTTCTTTTTCATAAAATATATCATCTGAATTTTCCATGCTAAGATAATCCACAAGATAATGTTCTGTTTCTTTTGTAAATACACGTTTTCTGTTATGCACTATTTTCAGCAGAGAAGCATTGATTTTTTCAGAAGCACCAACGCTGATAATCTGCATGGTATCAATATCTGTAATACGATAAATTCCTTTCACCGCTTCATTATTTTTCATTTTTTAACTCCTTTCGCAGCATTGGTTTTATCATGTTGATTAAATGATATGTCTGATAAGCCGTATAATCTTCTTTGGAAAAAGTCAATTTTTCTTCTTCTGTTCTCATGCTTTCCTCTTTGAGAAATTCTTCACTGTCAGGTGCATAAAACGGTACAGTAATATCGAGCGATTCACCATCAAAGACAAGTGTGTGCTTTTCACCGTCCACTGAATAAAATACAATTTCGGAAAGTATGCGGTACATTTCCAGTCTGTTTTTTTCGGAACAAGCTGTAAATTCCTTTGTTTCCGGAAAATCTTTCAGGAACAGGACAGGAATGTGAAATTCCTGAAAGAACTGATATGCCGCATCAGTTTCTTCAATCTGGAATATATAATTCTGAATGTTATAGAGATTATCAAAATTATCAAGTGTAACATAAAAATCAGGAACAAATTCTGTACCATCATGCAGAATAAATTTTACAGTTCTGAAATGAAAATTTGCTTTTGTCTGTACCAGAAATTCTTTCCACATTTCTGTCAGCAGTTTTTTTTCAAACTGTTCTTCACTGTTTTTGTACAAGGCAGGATTCTGAATTGTTCCGTCATGGATTCCGTTAATAAGCATTGTAATTTCTGTTTCAGGATTTTTACAGGAACAGCCTGCCTGTTTCAGATATTTTTTTAGCATCTCCGTATGCATTATGCTTGTCAGAGCATCACCTATACTTCTGAAAAGCTTCCAGTTTTTTCTCTCTTCATCTGTAAATTTTTTCAAATTTGCATACTTGTCTGATTTCAGAAATGCTTCACTCAAATAGCGTTCTCTGTCACGGAAATTGAATTTCGGTCTGTATTCCATGAAAAAACGCAGTCTTTCACTGTCAGCCAGAGGTTCTGCAACTTCAAGCAGATAACAGTCTGTATCTTTTACTTCCTTATGACAGCATCTGATTCTGTACAATGTCTGATACAGCGTTTCCTTTATTACTTCTTCTGTAAAGCCGATAAAAACAACTTCCAGTGTTTCCACATCCACAATGCGGTAGATTTTTCTCTGATATTTCATCATGTTAATTCTCCTTTTCCTGTTTGACGGCTGACAATGCAGATATGATGATTACTTGCAAAAAGTCGGCAGTTCCGGTACAAACAATGATTCAGATACAGGTCAGCTTCACATATGCCGCTTTCATCAGGCAGACTTTCAAGCAGAACAACAGGCAGTGCATATTCGTCTGCAATCTGCTTGTTGTCTCCGAACCATTCTGTAAAATCCTGTCTGCTGTTCCATGCTGTTCTCTCCGGACATATCACAAAATACAGCAGAATTTCTGATTTTTTCTCATTCAGTCGGATTTCGTTTCCGGAAGAACAGAAATCCGGTCGGAAACAGCGGTACAGTTTTGTCATGCCGTGAAATTCGGCAGGATATTTACGGAACAGAATTTTGCTGTCTGAAAAGAATCTGTTCCATTTCTGTAAAAGCTGTTCTCTGTTTGAATTGCTGATTTTCTGCTTTGGTGTCTGTACAGCCTGCTGATTCTGATTTATCAGTTCACAGAACACATTTCTGATTTCATGCAAAATTCTTTTATCTCTGTAATTCTGATATTCTTCCTTGTACATACCTGCATCTTTCAGATGATAAATTGCTGTCAGTATGCCGTCTTTGGAATGAAACGCATCATGTTTGCTGATAATACCAGTCCATTTTGTTTCTTCTTCATCTGTCACTGCAGAAAGAAAAGACCAGTCTTCTGCCTGCATCTTATTGTATTTTGGCTTGTATTTCAAAATAAAACGCTTTCTGTCCTTTGCAGAATCTGTTGTTGTTTCATAAATGCGAAAATCCAGAACGCAGTCTGAAATACAGACATCTCCCTTAATACTATGAAATGTGCTTTTCAAAGTATGGTCTGTCAGCATATGAGAAATTCCAACCCTGATAATTTCCATTGTGCGTACATCTACGATTCTAAAAACATAATTCATAGCTTTTTCCTTTCTTCTTATGAATGATAATGATGCAGAGAAATGATTCCTGCTCCTGTATTTGCCCCGATAATCGGTGACAGTGTTTTGATTTTGATATTTACATTTGGGTCAGAAGAAAGAATCATCTTCTTTAACCGCAATGCAGATTCATAATCATCTGAATGTGTAATATATACATTACTGCCGCTGTCTGACCGTCCGTTTTCCATATATAAATCTTTCAGCAGTTCACAGGCTTTTTTGCTTCCGAATTTTTTGTCAATCTGCCGCAATGCACCGTCAGGCGATACTTCCATAATCGGCTTGATTCCGAGCAGCGTACCGATAAAGGATTTTCCGGCAGAAGTCTTTCCGTTCTTCCGCAGATATTCCAAATCATTGACATAAAACCAGCTTTTGATATGACCGGACATTTTATATACGTCATTCGCATTAGCTTGTAAATCCAAGCCAATCTGCTTGTTATAAATTGCTCTTTCTGCAGCAATTCCAAATCCCCCAGTTGCCGAAAGTGTGTTCACTATGCACATAGGAACTTCTTTGCCGTATTTTCGTTCCATCATCTGTTTTGCTTTCAACGCTTCATCAAAAGCATTTGACAGCATACTTGAAACACTGATATATAATATCCCAAGTCCGTGTCTCAGAAGCGGTTCAAACATTTCAATAAAATCTTCTTTTTTCAGACTTGTTGTCCTTGTCAGTTCTCCGTTTCTCTGCCTTGCATAAATCTTATTGATTTCCTCTTCACTTTCATGTCCTGTAATTTCCATTTCATAATCAGAAAGATAACATTTCACAGGCAAGATTTTGATTTCCTCTGATTTGATATAGGAAGCATCAATATCAATTGCTGCATCTGCAAAAATTCTGTAATTATAATTTTTTGTCATTGTATTTTCTCCTTAACTATATTTATGTATTTTCAGGCAGATTTTTTCAAACTGCCTGAAACACTTGTGCTTAAAAGAATTTAATCTTTACCAGAAATCCAATCAGAATTGCTGCAACATTTCCTGCAAGTGCCGGAAGAATCGGAAATCCTGTTTCAGTTTCTGCTGTTTCTCCGTTTGTTTCAGTCGGGAGCATTACCTGCACCACTTTCCATTCCCCATCTGTTTCATCTGTTTCAGAAATCTCTGCTTGCTCCGATTCGTCAGTTTCTGTTTCCTGCACAATAGGAGCAGGCTGAACAGGTGCTGTTTCATCAGCAGGTTTTACTGTTTCTGCTGTACTTTCTGATACTGTTTCCGATACAGTGCTTACTGTTGTTTCAGCAGTTGTGGTGACAGCAGATGATGAAGAAGTAACTGTTGTTTCTGTAACTCTTGTTTCAGTTGTTGTTTCAGCAGACTTTTCAGAAGATGTACTGCTTGTTTCTGCAATGTCCGTTCCTAAACCGTCCAGATTGGACAGTACACCGATTGCAGTTTCCTGTACAGGCGGATTCGGAAGAGCAGGTGCGGTAACAGGCGTTTCACTTTCTGTTTCTTCTGTATACAGAAGTTCTGGCACAAGTTCAGGTGCATCCATTGTCATTTCAGCGGTAAGCGTGTATTTTCTGCCAAAAATCTCCACTTCTGCATTGTCATCACCGAACATAAGAATATGACAGCCGAAAATTCCTGTTCCTGCTTTCAGGCAGTCCGTATTTCTTTCCCAGTAAACACGTTTTTTGCCTGTTTTATTCTGTCCGAGATAATCATCTGAATTGTGGCTTCTTACCTTTACGTCACCCCATTCGTCATATTCATCACAATAGAACATCACGGCAGTTGTTTCAGGATTATACTTGATTCCGTACATTTCGGAGCAGGAAATGACGAACGGGTCGCCTGATGTACCTGTCAGTGCAGAAAGTTCTTCTGCACTATAATCTGCCACAACAGCAACAGAAACGTCCAGTTCTTCCGTATTTTCGCTTTCAATCGCTACAAGAGCGGCATTGTTAATCAACATTCCGTCAACATCAATCGCTGTCATAAAAGTGTCTGTATATTTGCTGTCTGCATTAGCCGTAACAGGCACTGCCGTTAATGCAGTCATTGCAACCACACTCGCTGCAATTGCTTTTTTAAGATTTTTTTCCATGTTTGAGTTTTCCTCTCTATCTATATTGTTTGCAGAGATATTCGGAACTGCTTCTTTCCTTTCTCTACAATATTATTATACCATATTTATTCGCTTTTGTCAATGCTTTTAAATAATTTTATGTCATTTTATTTTATTATAATATTATAAAAACACTCTCCCTACTGTATAGCAAGGAGAGCAAAACAATTACGAAAAATAGGAATACAAGCTGTGCATAAAACGATATTTTTCTTCAATCAGTTTTATATATTTCTGTCTGATTGTTTTCAGGACAGTTTTAACGTTTTCAGAAAGTATTTCTGGATTTTCTTCTATCACTTTTGCAGGATTAAAAAGAGAATATTCTTCTGCAAATTTCACAAAATCCTGATATTCATTCATTCTTTCAATTTTCTGCCAGTAAGGTGTCTGTTTTAAATGATGAATCATGAATGAATTTGGAAACGTACCGCCATATTCTTCAAGCAAATCTTTGTGAGAATGACTTAAAAAGATGTCATGCCACTTTATTGCATTTGGAATATCCGCAGAAAAGTCTGTATCGCTAAATGGATAAACTGGCTGATAATAACCATTCATTCTGCACAGCAGTTCTTCCAGTTCCTTTTTGTCGGAAACAACGTCATCAGCTATAAACAAATCAAATATCAAATAGCTGATATTATCAAGATGATTGATTGCTTCACGGACAGAATACAAATAATTTGAATATCGTACATCATCTTTTTCAGGAACACTGAATGCTTTCAGAAAAACAATTTTATTTTCAGTTGTATCAACAGCACGGAGAATAAACCAAGAAGAATGCCGATTGTCTTCTGGAATATATCTGAATATGTTCTTTTCATAAGTGATATTCGTAAATCGACAGAAATCAAGATAGATATTTTCGATAAGTTCCATAAATTCTGGTTTGATTTCAAATACAGGCAGACCATTTGTAAGATTGCCTGTCAAATTGAAAAGGCTGTTTTTCTTAGTATTTTCGATTTTATCGCTTTCACGCCATAAAATTTCTGCAAATTTCTGATACTGATAAGAACGGTATTTTCTTTGCTCAAATCCTGTTTCTTTCATTTTTTCAAGCATATGCAAAATGGTGTGGATTCCGCCATAAGGACTAAGCAAATCTCCTGTACAGTAACCGGAAGAAATTGCAGGCAGCCAGTTCTGCTGTTCTTCTTCATTCAGCATTTCGATTTCATGAAAACGTTCAAAAGATTTGATTGCATTTTTAGGTGGAAAATACGTTTTAATGCACCTGTCTTTTTTCATTTCTCCATTGTAATACTGCAGAACACACGCTCTTTTTCTTGAAAACAAAAGCTTTTCCAGTTGCGGAAATGTCATTTTTAATGTATTTGCAGAAAAATTTTTGGTATTTCCAATGTAAACAATGTGCATGGTTTCTATATCAATAATGCGATAGACAGCTTCAGGCGGAAGTTTCGGAAATACAATTTCAGGTATTTCAGATGATACAGAATGCTCCTGTTCAAAGCCATCAGACATTTTCTGTATAATATCAGGCATTTCCGGATATTTCATACAGCATTTCTTGTAGGGCTTTCCGCTGCCGCATGGACATTTCATTTTCGGATTGACATTCCCTGTATAATTTCCGCTATAAGGATTACAGTAAAAGCAATAACGATATGCCTTGTCATAAAACTCACGAAGTTCCTGACAGAGTTTATCAGCATTTTCTGCTTTTTCTTTGGTAAGCGTTCCCCAGAAAGTGATATATCCATTTGCAATATCAGATAACGATTTACTGCCATTTGAAAAATCTTTTGCTGTCATTGTTTTCATTTTCTGATTTTCTTCTTTTTCATCAGGCTTCAAAAGCTGTTTTCCTCTCTGCCACGCTTTCTGCAACGCTGTGAATTGAAACGCTATCATGTAACGGCGAAGTTCCACAAATCTCAGATTTTCTGCTGAAACATCAGGGCTTCCATTGACAAACGCATGATAATTCATAAGCTTTTCAATAATCTGCAAATAATTTCTATATATTTCAGGTTCTTCCTGCAAAATCTGCTTTAAAGTCAGATGCATAGGATTTGCTGTTTCTTCTGCATCCGGAAAAATGTCAACTTCAAATATTTTTTCCGGCAATTCTGTAACAATATATTCTGCCATATCAGGATAATCCACTTTCCGGATTTCTTCTGTCAGCGGAAAATCCTGTGGAAGTTCGATATTCCGATTCCATCTGATTCCGTCAATGTTGTAATAATCTTTTGTTTCAAACATGACAAATTTTGCAGGCATCCACGGTGTTGCACCTAATGAACGCAAAAAACACTGCTGAATATTGTTTGCAGGAATACACCAGTAAATTGTCTTGTCATGCGGAATACCAAGTATTTCCTTGATTTCATCATATTTCACATCAGGTTTTCTTTGTTTCCAACCCTTTGGCTGATATGTAACAAGCAGCATATACACACTTCCTTTCTGAATCAGCAGTGAACCTCACAGGCAACCGCCCAGAACAGTTCTGCCTTATGTGCTACTTTTTTTTGCAATGCCTTTTCTTCCGCTTTCAGTTCCTTTTCCAGTTTTTTCAGATTATCCTTATACCCCTGAATCCGGTTCAGCACAGTTTCAGGACGAAGTTCTGATTTGCAGACAGGACAGGAATTATAATAGGTACTTCCGCAGTAACTTGTTGCAAGAGATGAACCGCAGTATTTGCACTTTACAGTTGCCTGCTTTACTCCCTTATAATGCGGAGTTGAATCCAAATCGAACAATTTCTTTTTGGTTTCCTTGATTCTCTTTTTCAGATTATCCAGTTTTGCAGACGTTACATCAGGATATTTCTTATACTGCACTGCTGTCTGCTGATATTTCCTGAATGTCTTTTCAAGATAATGCCTTGCTTCTTCATAGCTTTCAAATACAAGTCCGGTAAAACGAACTGAACCTTCCAGTCCGCCATGCCGTCCGCCACGTTCTTCTGGGTCACAATTTTCGTTTTCCCACATATCACATTCCGTCTGAATTTTTTGCTTGCTTGTCTTTGTACTGAAAGACAAAATTTCACAGTAATGGCTCATATTTCTGCACTCCCTTTTTAGAATTTCTATAATATTATTATATCATATTTATTCCATTTTGTCAAGCTTTTTTCTTATTTTTATCATTTTATTTAGTTATAATGCAATAAAAACAGGCATACATTTTCTGTATGCCTGTATATGATTATTCTTCGTTGTTCTGGATTTCTGATATAATTTCACCATCCTGATTGACAAAAAATTCATTTCCTTCTGCATCAGTACAGCGGTACAACAGTTTTTCTTCCAGTTCAGGGAAAACTTTGTGAAGAGCATATTCCGCTGCCTGTTTGCCATGTTCGGTATGCATCATCTGATAGAGCATATATTCTTTCATACAGATTGTCAGCGGTGCTTCTGGAATGGTTTTAATCCAGTCGCCAAGTTCCTTGTAGTCTGCATAGCTGATACAGACTATATCCGCAAAATTGGTACTGCCTGTATCAGAAATCCTGTCAAACCATGCTGTACCGCAGCCATTGCAGAATGTACGGAGTTCATCATATGTCGCACCGTATTTCTGCCATTCGTCAAGCAAAAAGAAAAAGATACCGCCGATTTCTGCAATTTTGTTTCTGAATTGCTTTTCCATTTTAAAATAAGGATTCACAATAGAAATAGTAACTGTTTCGGAAAGTTCCGGCTTTGGAAACTGCTTTGCCATTCGCTGAAACTGTCTTCCGGATTCCTGTACTTTGCAATATTCCTCAATCAAACGGACAGCACAGCCACGAAACAGGCATAATGTATCATATATTTGTTTTCTGGACGGATTCAAGATTGTTTCTTTGTAAGCAGACATTGCCTTATTCCAGAAAATTTTTACTGTTTTCTGCATCATTATCACCTTTCTGAAAAAGGACTTGCAACTTCTGCAAGCCCTGTTTTCTGCTTATTCTGTTACCGTAAATTCTGCAACTGCCTGTTCAAACTTTGCAATTGCTGTATCGTCTTCCGATTCATATTCCACTGTAAGGGGAGCAGTCAAATCCAGAGAATACATTGCCATGATAGATTTTCCGTCAATAACGTATCTGCCTTGCTTAACGGTTACATCAAATCGGACACTTGCGGCAGCATTGCAGAACTTCTGCACATCTGTTACTTTTGTCAATAATACTTTCATCATCATAAATCCTTTCTTTCTGTTTGAAACTGAAAGTACAGGAGTTTTCCCCTGCACTGTCAGCCTTCTTGGAGATTTGAGAAAATACAGAACAAAATGAGCAAACATTCTGTATCACAGTGAAGAGTACAGGAGTTGAACCTGTAAAGCAGTTGCCTTAACAGCAGACTTGCAAAATAAGGTACTTTGTTCCGCCATGCTCTCCATATTCTCCTGCCGTTTTCAGCAGGAGAAAAATGTAAAATATATAGGAGAAGTAATGTATTTGGCAAATTTATTATACCGAAAAGGTATCGGTAAAGTAAGCCACGAACCGATACCTTTTCAGTGAGACAGGAGAACGCTGACGGAGTTGAACCGTCCATACCCCAGCGTTCATCTGTTTCTGCCATACGTTTTTTAAACGATACGGCAGAAAAAAAGGACTTTCTCATGAATTCAAGGGGAGAATCGGAACAGGCGGGGAAACCTGCTCCGAATAATTGGGAGAACGCTGACGGAGTTGAACCGTCAAAGCCCTGCGTTCCTCTTGTCAAGGACGGAAAAATGCGTATATACGGCTTTGTATTAAGTAGATATGGAACATACATACACATGGGTAAATTTGAACTGTTCTCATGGACTTGTCACAGTTCCGCCCCTGAAAAAAGGCTGTCTTTTACGTTGTACGCCAAACGGACAGTTTGCTTCATGACGGAAGTGCGGTTTTATGTCGTGCTGGACAGACAGTTTAACATCATGCCGGATAGTCCGAACTGCTTTTTACGTCAGCGTGACGGACAGTTTATCGTCATGACGGACACCAGCAGGCACAGAAAGGAATTAACCGTTATCTTACCTTTTTCCGCCTTTTGAAAAATTCAGAAACAGTCGGCAGACGGCAGCCGAACTATTTTTATCAGTGGGACACTTCCGGAATCGAACCGTAACTTCTTACCGGATATTTCCGATAAGGCAACCGTTGTGTCCGTTTTTCCTGCCACACGCTCATGTGACAGGTCAGGAGTTCCATGAATGGAAAAGTAGGACGGTGCAGGAGTTGAACCTGCTTGGTACGTTCCGTCCATATTACAGGGACAGACGTAATCGCCGGAATTTCTTCGGGCAAGCTGTCCCTGTCATGTAAGGAGCAGTTTAATGTCGTGCAGGACAATATGCTGAAATTTCACTTGTCTGTTTTGCCATTGACAACAGATTTCAGAGTGCTGCCTGCTGTAAATCTGACAGCCTTGCCTGCCGGAACTGTCATTTCCTGCTTGGTCTGCGGATTGATTGTCTTGCGTTCAGAAGTTTCAGCAACTCTGAACTTGCCGAATCCGGTAATATTGATTTCTTCACCCTTTTCCAGAGTGTCAGTAATCGTATCAAGCACCATCTTCAAAGCTTTTTCTGCTTCTTTTTCAGTCACAGAGTTCTTTTCAGAAATTGCCTTTACAAAATCCTGTTTTCTCATGTGTTTTTCATCTCCTTTCATATTAAGTTCTCTGCAAGTTATTTATTTCCTTCTTACAAGTATTATTATAACACAAGTTTTTTGTTTTGTCAATAGTTTTTAAATAAAATTTGTCAAAAATATTACACAAACTATTCTGAACTGCTGTTGTTGAAACTTGTTAATATTATACAATTAAAAATCTGTTTTTAAAAGGTATTTTAATACCGTTTAAATACTGTTTCAGAAGCATTTAAAAATTAAAGCAGGAATATCGGCTTTTTCTGCTGATACTTCTGCCTTATCTGTGAAGTCTCGCATCACTGAAGTGACGTGCTTCCCATAGCCTGTTATTGAAACAGGTTACTCCTTTAGAGAATCAAATCCTTTCTTAAAACAGGTGCAGAATGGAGAAACAAACTGTACCTGTTCTGTTGAATTATTTTGTTTCGGCAGGAGATTCTTCTGCTGTTCTGCTGTTAATTAACTGTTTTTTCAGCAAAGCCAAATCAAAGATATTTACCTTGCCGTCTGCATTGACATCTGCATTCAGGTAGCTTCCGAAACTGATAGTTTCCTTGCCGAGCAGATACTTATGAAGAGCAACAACATCCGTTACATTGGTTTCTCCGTCCATATTAACATCTGTTTTCTGAATAATTCCGCTGTGTTCGGGCTGTGGAACTTCAAATGTGCCGTCCGGTACTTCTTCACCATTTTCATCAATCTTTGTAATCGGCACTTCCTTTGTCCAGAAATAATCATTCATCTGCGGTACTTCGTCCATAGCAAGCGTTAAGCCTGCCTTGCCGTCAGGTTTAATTTTTCCGCTTCTTTCCACGAATCTGTCTTTCACAATACCGTTTTCGTCAAAGCGGATATATCCGTCCTCAAACAGCATGGTATCATAGAAGTCCACCATTCTGTAATGAATGATTTCATTCTGATATTCTTCCGGCAGTTCAGAATCAGAGAATTTGTACAGAGTGGGCTGACGGAAATTTCCCTCATAGACAATGCTGTAAGAATTGCTGAATCCTCTCATACTTGACAGATACAGGTCACGTTCCACAAGGCTTTTGAAAATATGTGTATCAATCGGCAGAGGTTCGCTGTCGTTTCTGGTGTATGTTACACATTCCAGCTTTGTTGCCAAAACCGTATAACATACATCAAGTTCAGGTCGGCTCTGGATTCCGTTTGTCCAGAACAGCGTACCGTCTTCCTGACGGATAAAATGATAATCGGTTTTGTCAGAAATCTTCGTTTGGTTTTCAGTACCATAATTTTCCCATACACCGCTGTCTGTTACTTCTTTTTCAAGCGGAAAATCAGGCATGGAACGATATTTTCCTTCTTCCCAGAATGCTTCGCCTGTTTCATTGCGGACACAGGTCAGTTCATAAATACCATACACCCAGTCGCCCCATTTATAATCAGGGTTCTTTTCACCACCGAAATATTTGTCCCAGAGTTCCACCATGTTTTCAGCAGTAATGGTTTCACCGTCTGCCTTGTTTGTCATGCCGTAAAAGTCGGACAAATCATCAAAAATACCGTCTTTGACTTCTGCATTTTCAATTACAAGGCTTCCGTCTGTATTGGTAAAATTCAGATACAGTGTGATTCCGCTGACATCAGGCGGAGTGCCGTTGAAGCAGTCATAGGCAGATGCAGGGACTGCGGTCATGCTTGCTGTCATAGCAGTCAGGACAGCAAGGGCGGTCAGTTTCTTTTTGTTTTTCATAGTAAAATTTTCCTTTCGGTTTATTTATTTTGAAGTGCAGACAGAACGGAATCTGCCTACACTTCTATATGGATTGATTTGATTATAAGCAGTTGATTACTTGTTCAGCAGTTTTCTTTTCAGGAATGCCAAATCGAATACGTTTACCTTACCGTCCTGATTCATGTCAGCATTGATAAAGTTTTCTGCCTGATAAGCCTGCTTATTCAGCAGATATTTCTGAAGCATAACCAAATCAGTTACATTTACCTTGCCGTCAAGGTTGACATCACCCTTTTCAGCATTTTCAGGAGTAAGCTTCTGAATTTCATCATTGGTTACTGCAAGGAAGCCTTCTTCGGTAACTTCTGTGAAAGCACCGTCTGCTACCGAATTGATAATGCCGTTTTCAGCAGTAAAGGTTGCATAAGCAGATTCCTTTTTCAGTTCATCTGCGGTCATTTTCAGGTCGCTGACTGCCAGTACTGTACCATTCATTTCTCCTGCTTCCAGTTTCTTTCCATCAGGAGCAGAAACGGTATATTCATGTGTTTCAACTGGAACAGTCAGATTTACATATCTGTCATCTACGGAAGACTTGTCTGTTATCTGTGCCTGCAGCAGTCCGTCATCATTTCTGGTAACAGAAACATCAGCCTTATACTTTGCGGTATTGTCTGTAACAGTGTAATCACCTTCCGGCAGATTGATACTGTCATTGTTCCAGTCCTGTTTCAGTTCGTAATGCACCGGATTGCCGTCTGCTGCTGTACCGTCAATGCTGATTTCGTCACCTTTTTCTGCATTGGTAATCGGATTGACTTCCAGAACAGGAAGGTCGATATAAGGTGCAGGGCAGCCGATTACATATCCGGTATTAAACGTATACACCTTTAAATCTTTCGGGTTAATATCATAGTCAATACTTACAGGGTCAATGCCGACATATTGATAAGTGTCGTATGAACCGTTTTCTGTACGGAATGTCAGTTGATATTCTCCTGCATTCAGCAATGTCAGTGTTGCTTTGATTTTTCCTTCATCAAAATCTGCCTTTGTCCATGTAGAAAGAGATGTAACAACATTTCCGGAAACAAGGCTTAATTCAGCAGTAAAATCAGAATCCATATAAGGTGTAAATTCTGCATGAGTAATCGGAACACTTGCAACAGGCGTTGCTTCATTATTTACTCTGAATATCCATTTGCCTGCTTCTTCATTCCACTTGTAATAGGTAAAATAATCATTGAAACTGTCATCTGCGTGAGCCACTTTCAGGAAGTAATCGGATTCTTTATCAAATTCCGGAAGTGTAAATGCTGCGGAATCAAATTCCTGTGCAGTATAGGAATCAATAATTTTTGTTCCTTTCAGAAGATATACATTTCCGTGTTCTCCGACTTCCAGTTCTTCGTATTTGGAATCTCCCAAGATTTCATATGCAGTTGCTCCAACAGTAACCGGACGGTAATTTCCTTCACTGGCTGCATCATCATAGGCAGGTTCAGGCAGATAAACTACAGGAGTGCCTTCCGCTGTTACAGCACTGACAGCATTTGGAAAAACAGCTTCAACTTCTTTGCTTTCTTCTTTTCCATAAGAAGTGTCTGTTACATACGGTACATTGGCAAAAAACTTGCCGCTGATTGTCATCTCTTGTGTTGCAGAAATTTTGTCGGAATCAAAACCGGAAACTACATCAGCTTCCCAATAGCATTTGTCATAGTCATTGCCAAAACAAAGTCCCATTTTTGTGCTGTCAGCTTCGGAAAGATGAAAATCTACTCCGGCATAGCCAGCATAAAAAGCTTCTTTGTCAATTACCTTGACATTATCGCCGTTGTAAATACGCAGTTCCTGTACATCAAGTCCCTGAAGCATAGGGAATGTCTTTTCTTTTGGGAACAGTGTCAGAACAGTAGGAGAAACATGCTGTCCGCCTGCATAGAAACAAGACCATTTGCCTGCATCAGCATTATATCTGTACAGAGAAGTCACACCATAATAGGTATCAAGTGAAGAACCGCCCTGTGTTCTGACAGCCATATACCCTGTATTCTTATTTTTGGACAGCAGTACAGATAAATCATAGTCATCATTGCCAGAAAGTTCTGCAACGAGTGTTTTTTCACCGTTTGCATCCAGAGCAGTAGAATAAATTTCAAGCTTGTCTGCCTTTCCTGCTGCCTGATAGGTATAAGGTTTCAAGTCAAATTCACTTTTGGTAATCTGTACGCTCTGGAAATTTTCAGCATTTTCTTCTGCATACTGATTTCGCCAGTCAAATGCACCGACATATTCCCAATCGCCTTCACTTGTCACAAGCTTATAATTGTCAATTGTTGTCTTGACACCGCTTGCAGTTCCGGTTCTTACATAACGCTTTGCATAAATCAGTTCATTGGATTCCGGAACAGAAATTGCAATCTCTTCATCTGCATTTAAAGATGCAAGTTTCTTTTCTTCCAGATTGCCGTACTGATTCTTCTTGACAGAATAAAGGATTACATTATCGCCACTTTTCAGTGCGAATTTCTCTCCGCTGACTGCAATTCCAGTAACTTCTCTTTCATAATACAAATCACCGTCCCACGCATTCCAGCCGAATGTGGAAATATCATGCCAGTCATCAGGCTTGTCGGATTCATACATACACTGTGTCTTGCCGGAATATTCATTCCCACGCACATTCCATGTACCTTCAAAATAATATTTGTAAGTAATAGATGCTGTGCTTTCAGCAGCGGAAACAGTAATTGCACTTTCGATTCCTGTTCCTGCAAATGTTCCTGTCATTCCGGTGCAGGCAGTCAGCAGTGCAAATACAAATGCCGCTGTTTTCATAGCGTTCTTTCTTCTCGTCTTCATGGTTATCATATCCTTTCTATCTATCAGTCCGGACGGTGATACACCGTGTACCACCGTGTCCGGAGATATTCTGATTATTGATTCAGCAATTCTTTTTTCAGCAGTGCAAGGTCAAATACATTCACTTTTCCGTCACCGTTGAAATCAGCGTTCAGGAAAATGTTGACTGTACAGCCACCCTTGCCGTGCAGATATTTCTGAAGCATTACAATATCGGAAACGGACAGCTTGCCGTCACCAGTCATATCACCTTTGGTAACATCACTCTGCAGTACCTTTGTGATTTTACCGTCTACTACTGCAAGACAACCGTCTTCTGTAATAACAGCATCTTCTGCTGTGGAATTGACAATGCCGTTTTCAGAAGAGAATGTGACATACGTCTTTTTCTGAATATCCGCAGGCTTGATTGTGAGGTCTTTGTTTTTCAGTGCAGCACCCGACATCTTGCCTGTTTCAAGAACTGTACCGTCAAGGGCAGTAATTACATACTGATTTCCCTCTACTGGAGAAGAAATGTTGACAAATCTGCTGTCTACGGAAGAACTGTCTGTTACAACTGCATACAGCGTACCGTCATCATTTTTCTTGACTTCTACATTTGCCTTAAATCCTGCCGTTTCATTGGTAATGGTAAAACTGCCTTCCGGAAGTTTAACAGATACATTGTCTACATTGGCATTTGTTGTATAATGCACCTTGCTGCCGTCTGCTGCCGTACCGTCAACAACAATGACATCATCTGTCTTTGCATTGGTGACAGGAGATGCAGTTGTTACTTCTTTCAAGCCTGTTTTTGCATTTTCTTCTGCTGATTTCGCACTGTTATAAAACTTCTTGCATACAGAAGTGAGATTCATGTCTGCTTTATAAAGAACAGGGTCAATTCCCATGTAGCGGTAAGAAATTGTTCCGTAAATACCCTCTTCACTGGATTCCGAAGCGGAAAATACAACTTCATAATATCCCTCACTCTGCAGAGAAAGCGGAGCAGTGATATTTCCTGCATTGAATTCTGCTTTTGTCCAAGAAGAAATTGCAGTTTTCTTTTCTGTTTCGCCTGTTCCTGTTACCAGATTCAGAGTAGCGGTGAAATCACCTGTCAGAATCGGTGTCAGTTCTGTATTGGTAATTGCAACTGATGCAACAGGTGTCTGTTCACTGTTTACTCTAAATTTCCATTTGCCTGCTTCTTCGTCCCATTTGTAAATGGTATAATACTTGTCAGAAGCAGTTTCTTCTCCTTCGGAATGAGCAACTTTCAGGAAATATTCACTTTTATCAGTATACTCCGGAATAGAGAAACAGCCATTGTCAAATTCTCCTGCTGTATAGCCTGCTACCAGTTCAGTGTCCTGATAAAGATATACATTGCCGTGTTCACCTTTTTCCAGTTCTGAAAATTCATCATTCATGTAAACTGGACGGGTCTGTGCTTCATCAGAAACAAGTTTTACCACGGCAGGAAGAACTGTTGCACCTGCTGAATTTGTTGTTGGTGACAGATTTTCAATAAAATCAGTCAGGACAGTACGTTCGGAACTTGTTTCTGTTACTCCTGTTGCATACGGAATATTTGCAAGGAATTTGCCGGAAATGCACTTTGCATCATGTACTTTTACATAATCAGAAGTAAATTCTTCATAAACATCAGCTTCCCATGAATACTGCGTATAATCCGGAGCATAGCAGAATCCCATTGAACCATTGTCAAATTTGGTGTCCATTGCACCCCATCCGCCATAGAAAGTTTCCTTGTCGAATGTCTTCATCAGGGTTCTTTCACCGTCAACTGTTCTGTATACACGGAGTTCCTGCACATCTTTTCCTACAAGCATAGGGAATGTTGCTTCTTTTGGGAACAGTGTCAGAGTATTGAAACTTCTGCTTTCTGTTTTGTCAGCAAGTGAATCATAGAAAAGTACCCACTGTTCTTTATCCATATCATATCTGTACATGCTGACAGTTTCAAGATTTTTGGAATTTGAACCCTGTACACCGCCCTGTGTGCGTACTGCAATATAGCCTGTATTCTTTGCCTTATTTACATTAAGCAGTAAATCAGAAGCATCATTGCCGGACAGTGTGCCGACACAAGTACTTGCTCCTGCTGCATCTAACGCAGTAGAATAAATAACTACATTATCCTGCTTTACCATGTTGTCAGGCAAATTGTAATCAGAAAGGTTAAAATCAGCCTTTGTTGCAGGAATAATCACACTGTCTGCTATAGTCGCCCAGCTGCCTGTCGTTTCCGAAGCTTCCGTCTGTAAGTCAAATACTTCTGCACTGGTGTATACCCACTGGGAATAGTTTTCTGTTCTTACAAGATGAAAATAATCTACATCTGTCTTTACACCGTCTGCCGTTCCGGTTCTTTTGTAACGCTTGACATAAACACCGTCACTTGCATCAGAACCAATATCAATGGTTTCATTGGTATCAGCAGTAATGGATTTCAGTTCTGTTACTGCTGTATTGCCGTATTCTGTTCTGTGTTTCAGATACATGACAGCAGAATCACCGGAATTCAGTCCGAACAGTTTGCCGGAAACCGTGACACATCTTGCTGCTTCTTTTTCGTTCTGTTCTGCAGCATTCTGAATTGCTGCTTCATATTCTGCTTTCAGTCCTGTACGCCAGTAAAGCGAACCGTTGACTGAATACAGCACATAGTAAGAAATTTCAGAAGTCACACCGCTTGCATTGCCTTTTCTCTTCGTGCAGACAGCCCAGATTTTACTCGGAACAGCTTCCACTTCAAGTGAAGTACCGGAAGTCACAATGCCGAGTGTCTGAATTTCAGGAGAATTGCTGATGTTCTGAATTTCAGCAGTATCACCAGCGTTTAATCCAAACTCTGTTCCTTCCACTGTAATTGTTGTATTTGCAGTTGTTTCAGAAGCAGAAACTGTCATCATCTGATTCATGCCTGTAACTGCCATTACCCCTGTCATTCCGGAGAAAGCAATCAGCAGTGCAGATACAAAAGCAGCAGTTTTTGTCATATTACGTCTTCTTGCAGTCTTCATCATACATCATTCCTTTCTGTCACCGACAGGGCAATACAATTTTGTACTGCCCTTCGGAACGTGGTTATGGATTATTTTTTCAGCAGTTCTCTTTTCAGAAGTACAAGGTCAAATACGTTTGCTTTGCCGTCATTGTTCATATCAGCATTGTAGAAGTTTTCAAACTTGAAACTCTGTTTGTTATGCAGATATTTCTGCAGCATAACAGCATCTTTCAGGCTTACCTTGCCGTCCAGATTCACATCACCGATTTTCAGCTTTGCGGAATCTGCTTTGACAAAATCACCGTCAATGTCAATGTCATAAATAATGCCGCTTTCCGTGGAAACCTTTTCAGGGTCAGTAGAGTTTGTCTGTCCGATAACAACATCATATTCTACATAAGACTGTCCTGTAATGGTGTCCTTGTCAACATTGACATCAGCAATATTGTCAAATGTACCGTCTTCTACACTGCCTTCGTCAATTACTGTGCCGTCAGGAGCAGTGATAACAAAATGATTTTCCATTTCAGGATTGATAAGATTCAGTTTTTCCTTAGAAGTCTTGCCATTTTCATCTGTTACATTGCCGTTGGCATCTACACTGCCAGCCTTGCCCTCACTGCCGTCACCGTCTGCGATTACTTCGTCCTTGATGCCCTTTGTTTCATCAACAACGACATATTCACCGTCAGGCAGAAGCAGAGGTTCGTCTTCCTTGCCCTTTTCAACGATATATTCAAAGTCAACAGGATTGCCATCTTCGGTTTCGCCTGTTACATGAATCTTGTCGCCTGCTTCTGCATTGGTATCAACCGGAACAGGAGTATAGTTCTTTGTACCGCTGCTTGCTTTCAATTCAGGGTCAATACCTACCAGAACATAATCATCACTGCCCTTCGGATAAGTGAAGACGAAATCATAATCGTCACTGTCCTTTGTAGGAATTGTCAGTTCTTTTGCACCTGCTGCAAATTCTTCCGCAGACCAGTCTACAATAGAATTGCCGTTTTCAGTAGCATATCCGCCTGCATATTCTTCAGGGAAAGAAGCCATATCAATCGGAAGTGTGATTTCAGGAGTTTCCTTTGTGTCTACCCTCTGTTCCCATGCACCGCCGATTCCGTCATTGTAGCGGAACATCTTGTAATCATCACTGCCGTCAGCATAGCCAACCTTGACATAATAATTGTCATCAGGAGAATAATCTTCAATGACATACTTGCCGTTTTCAAAGACTTTACCTGTCATTGTTTCAATCGGTTCTGCACCCTTGTAAACTGTAACAGTATAATCGCCTTCCTGCGGTTCAAGACCAAGCACTTCATTGGTAACAATCGGATTGCCGTTTTCATCAAACGCTTCAATTGCTATATTGTCATTGTTGTCTTTTACAGTTTCCCCTGCAGCATTCATCAGAAACTCATTGACATACTGCCATCTGTTCATATACGGAGTATCACAGATATAGCTGTAATTGACAGAACTGCCGTTTTCGTAGAAAAAAGTAATCTGCAGAAGTTCATTGATAGTATCATAGGTATCAAAATTTCCTGCACTGTAATTTACAGCACACTGATTGCTTCTCCATTCAGCCGGAGTATACAGCACGGATTTTACATCTTCTGAATATCCGTAAGATTCATTGGCATTTGTCACAATTCCTTTGCCGAGAGTTGCCACTTTAACGCTTGTATAATCATCCGGAACGGAAAAAGCTTTATAATTGAATTTTGCACTGTGTACAGGACTGTTGGAAGCCTGTGAAACAACCGTTCCTGTCAGTTCGTTTGTTTCATAATCGTATCTGACAAGTGTACCGCCGCTTCTGACATTCAGCAAAAACAGATAAATATCTGTTCCTTCCGTATAATCAAACACTGCAAGATTATTTTCTTCTGTCATTTCATACAGCAGATAATTGCTGCCATTCTGAACTGCTGTACCGTCTGTCATTTCAAGAGGTGTGCCGACCAGTCCATTGACAGGATTTCTTTGTGTGCTGAATGCTGCAACAATACTGCTGTTCGCACTGCCGGAAGCATATTCTTTGATTGTATCATAGCTGACATAAAATTCTTCACGGCTGACACCTTCTGTTCTGGTATTCTCAATCAGCCTTTTGGTAGAAACATCATATTTCAGGCTGCCGTCAGGATATTCCAGTACCACATAATTATTAGCACCTGAAATATTGATACCTGCGGACAGTTCGTCCCATGTTGCTTCTTTTGTCAGAACACTGCCGTGATAAATCAGCACTTTGTCAGCAGGTGTCTTCATGCCGAATGTCTGCGGTGTCAGAGTAGTACTCTCCGCCGCAACTGCTGTCATGACTGTCTGATTTGCAGTCATGCCTGTTCCTGTCATTACCCCTGCTCCTGACAGTACAATCATCATTGCTGCTGCAAAAGCTGCTGTCTGTCTTGCAAGGTTTCTTGTCTTCTTCATAATCAATTCAATCCTTTCTTGTTGCAGAAATCTGCATTATCTCATTACTTAAACGTTTACGAGCGTTTGTTCCGCTCATATCTATATTATAGCATAAATCCAACTTTTTGTCAATACATTTTATTTTATTTTTGTCATTTGTAACAATTAGCAAAAGGACACGAATTTCTCCATGCCCTTTTTCTGTATTACTTTGTATATTCGTTCTTATTGGCATTCTTTTCCGGTTCAATGCTGTCAAGTGTCTTTGCAATGTCATTTCCCTCAAAGATAGAACCAACAGGTTCGTCAAGCGGCGTTTCACCCTTGAAATGCTGAATTTCGTACTTCATGGAAGTATCGTTCATGTTATAATCGGAAATAATTTCTGCCGCATCAGAAAGTCTGTCTCTGGTTTCACTGTTTTTGAAGAAATTCTCAACTTCTGCATAGCCGTCAAGTTCAACTGTAAGCAAAGGCGGTTCGGTATCAGGTGAATCTTTGCCTTCTGAATACTGGAAACGTCCGGTGTCATCCAAAACTATTTCACTGATTGTCATAACTGTTCTTGTCGTATCTTCTTTCAGAACCTCTGCCATTTCTTTTGCAATCAAATCTGCACTGACTGCATAATGCGGTGTAACCGCCAAAGTTTCGTCACCCTTCATCTGACGGTCAACGACTACCAGATTCATTTCCGCTTTGTTTGCCCTTTGCATATTTTCCACAAAGTCTTCAAGCTGCTTTCTGGTTTCGGGATTCTCCATAAAATTATTGGAAGGAGATTCAGGGTACTTTTCAGGTGCAAACGTTGCATTGCCGTCCATTTCCATTTTCATCAGCAATTCTTGGGTTTCATACGGTTTATCAGAAGCAGAACGATAAATTTCCAGTACTGTTCTTTCAGTTTCTTTTTCCAGCATATCTTTAATCTGTATTTTTTCCGCTTCTTTTTCATAGCCGTTTTCCTGCAGTGCTTTCAGAAATGTATCTTTCAGTTCCTGCAGCATTTCAGACGGAAGAGATTTCTGTACATCATTCGCATTCACTACTATCAGATGCGAATTGATTCTTGCATCAAAATTCATTTTCAATGCACCGTTTCCATAAATCTTAAATCTCATATCTTCCGCAGAATTATGCTTTTCATCCAGAAGTCCCTGATTGTCCAGTACCAGAGCATTATGCCAGATTTTTTCCGAAAACTGTTTAAAGATTTCTGTTTCATCTTTCGGATTCAGCTTTGCTGTAAATTCTACATACCTGTTGCTTGCATTATCTCCGTAATGACTTGGACTGGAAAGATTTTCAATTTTTTCCATAATAATTCTCCTTTACTGCTGATATTATTATACCGAACAATTATATTATAGCATACTATTCTAATTTTGTCAATAGCATATTTATTGTTTTTGTCTGTTTTATTGTGTATTGCCAATAATCAGCCAAAAACAAAAGAGTGTGATATATTTTCACACTCTCTGTTACAGTATTCAGTCACGGTATCTTCTCCATCTCCATTTCCGAGGGTCTTCACCGTAATCTTTTACCAAAATTTCAGCAATTTCATCAAAGCCTTTCATGCCGATTCCCTTTACCTGCAAAATGCCCTTGCTGCCGACTGCAATAATGTCACCGACTTTTGAAATCATGCGGATTCCATTGAAATTCAGTTCATTGTCAAGCAGTGCATTGTACGTTCTCGGCATCAGATTCAGCTTTTCAATGGAATCATTATACTTGTCTTCATAAGTACGCTCCTTTTCTTTCTGTTTCTGGAACGTCTTCTGGTACTCGCCAAGACCAAGCTGATAGGCTCTTTCTTTTTCTTCGGCAATATATTTCTTTACTCCCTTACGGAGCAGATTCATATTTTTTTCGTTTTTCAGTTTCTGAATGGTATCTGCTGTCAGGCTGTGTACTCTTGCAGGAGAAAGCAGATACGAACTGCCGATTTCTTTCAGAGGAATATTGTCCCTGTACCGCATCAGCAGAATATCTGCATCTTTCTGTCTGCATTCACTGTACAGCACATAGTACAGCGTTGCTTCCGCATCTTTCGGAAGTTCTGCACTCCCAATACCAAGTTCCGCAAATACATTCTGCGGAAACGGTATATCTTGCATAATGTTCATTTTTTTGTTCCTTTCTTCAATTCAAAATTTCTTTTGCCAGTTTTCCGGCACGTTCCATATAGTAACGGTAATCAGACGGTACTTCGCTCCGCACCTGCAAAGGAATCTGCTTTCTCATATCATGCAGAAAATTCAGATATTCCTGTGCGAATCTTGTTTCAGCAGTCCAGTCACCAGAATACCAGTGTTCAAACAGCGGACACGGTGTATAGACTATGATACCGTCATAATGCTGTTTTATTGCATAAGAAATTGCTGTAAAAATTGCCGTCATCTGTCCTGTATATTCTTTCATGTAATATTCGTCCTGACAGGTTTTCCGGCATATCATTATTCTGCCCTTGTTATCTGCCATCTCTTTGTCTGCTGCCACACAGCCGTAACTGCATATCTTCTTTGGAAAACTGTACTTTCCATCTGTAAATGCAATCATCTCTTTCATTCTGCTCTGCTTCCTTTCCATGTTTTTATTATATCATAGCTTTTTATTTTTGTCAACACATCTTTTATGAAAAATGTTATTATTTTTGAATAATGTGTTTTTCATTCACTGTTCCTTTTGCCATAGCCAGATTCTTCCAGTAAATCCTGAAGCCGTTCATTTTCGCTTTCAAGTCTGCCTATGCGTTCCTGAAAACTATCTTCTGTTTCTTTCAGAGAAGTAATGTATTTCAGCGTTTCTTCATGCAGTTTTTTATTTTCTTGTTTCAGAGAAAATATTTGTTTTCGGAGCAGACGGTTTTCTTCCAATGCCTTTTCCAGTTCCCTCTGCATATGAGAACGTCTTGTGACTTCCTGATTCAGCCGATTGCGGTATTCAATTTCCGTCATGTCCCTCTTCTCCGTCTTTTGATATTTTCAATAATTTCAAGCAGTTCATGCTTTTCCTTTTCCAGACGGTACAGATGATTCTGATATTCGTCTTCCAAATCACGGATTGCTTTGAAATAATCCAGAGTAGCCTGCTGTAAATCATATACTTTGTTGTTCAGAACATCTATCTTGTCACGCAACAGCCTGTTTTCATTTTCCGCACGTTCCAGTTCACGGTGCAGATGTGCATTTTTCGCCATTTCCGCAGACAATCTGTTCCGCAGTTCAAATTCATTCATTGTCATTTTCGCCTTTCACTTTTTCAAAACAGCAAAGCAGTTTTCCAAAATTTAATTCTAAAATAATTATAGCATATTTCTTTTATTTTGTCAATACCTTTTTATACTTTTTGTCATTTTTTATTTCATCAGCAACATTACCATAAGGCAAAAATAATATTCAAATCTCAATACCCCCTTATTTGACCGTAGCGGTTCTTTACAGGAACGAACACCCTTTCAGTATGAAATGATGCCTGCTGTCTGCAAACGTGTCTGTATGAGCCTGCCAGAGCCTTATAACAATATACTGCATAACAATATACTACAATTCCAAAAAATAACATCAGAAAGGATATAACATCAGGAAAGATATTAGTAACAGAATGCAAGAAAGATATATCAGTACTGTAAGAACAATCAGTACTGTAAGAACATAATAAGATTCTATCAGTACTGTAAAGAAATATCTGTATCATAAGAACAGTATCAGTACTGAAAGAGAAAATTACTGTAAGAAAGAAAAACAGAAACAGCAGAAAAGAAAACTGTAAGAAAGAGAAAAGGAATGAATGAAAGAATATCAGCAGGCAGAACAAACAGCAGGAACATTCTGAAAAGAATCTGTCCGCTCTGCTGTAAACCTTTCCGTAAGCGTGCCGTTGGCACTAAATAAAAAATATATATGTGCGAAAACGGAAAAAGAGTTTCTATTTCGTACCAGTGTACTACTTCTGTTAATACAGTTTCAGGAAGATAAAAAATCATGGTTTTCAGGCATATGATGAAAGTTTTTGAAATCTGCAAACGGTAAAAAAAGAACTTGCGAAAATGGAAAATTGTTTTCTGTTTTGTACCACTTATTTCATGAGAAAACAGCAGTTATAACGAGGATTCAGGTTCTGCCTGACTGTTTCCTGACTGGTACAAAATGCAAAAAGATTTTCTGTTTTGTGCCACCTGCAATACAGTCCTGAAATTGGCATGAAAAAGAAAAAGCCAAAGAAATATACTGTTTATCAGTATACTTTTTGACTTGATTCTATGAAACACAAATAAGCCGTATTACTACAGCTTTTTTGAAAACCTTCTGATACAGAAGGCTTTTCTGTATTCAATTGTAAACAAGAGTTTACTGCCATTATGCGTGTACCTTTTGAATTGACTGTCAAGGCTGCTGCTGTTATTCAGTACAAATTCAAAAATGTACTGGGCGGATATTCGGCTGTGTGAACGTTCACAAAAAAATCATTTTAATACATTTCAATTTTAATACATTTCAAATTATTCAAAAATAACTTTTTTTAGCAAATTAAATATCAATAACACAATTAAATTTTCATTATTTTATCAATTCATTTTATCAAAATTTTATTATCTCATTTCATCAAAATCAAAAAAATATTTTATTCAAATTATCATTTTATACAAAAATCAATCATTATGTTTTTTATTATAACATGAAAGACAGATTTTGTCAATAGTTTTTTGAAAAAATATTTAAAAAAATCCGAAATACTTGCAAAATCTATACAAATATGCTATAGTCAACTATCCGCACTTACGCCTATTGCAGAAAAAGTAAAAAAATCATAATAAGAAAAAGCATGGTGAGATGCCATGCTTTCTTTATTTCATGATTTTTGCACCGCAGTTCGGACAGTAACAATAATTACATTCTCCGAAGCAATAACATTCTTTTTGGCATACAGGACAAAGCCAGACCTGTGATTTTTTTCTTGTGGGATATTTCCGCTGCCATTGCATATTTTCCGTATGTTCACGCATCAGTTCATCATATGATATGTTCAGGACATGACAGATTCTGCTGATGATTTCTGCTGTCAGTTCTGCCTTGTTTTCTGATACTTCATGGAAATATCCTTTTTGCACTCCGATACTGAATTCCAGCATACGAAAACCGATACTCTGTGTTGCAAGCAGATATTTCAGATTTTCCAGAACAATTCTGTTTTGCTTGTCACTTTTGATTATATTGACTGTAATTGGCATTATGCTTCTCCTTTCACTTCGTGGATAACGGCTGGAAGTTTTTCTGTATCTGCAGTCATATTCAAATTGACAAAGCAATCAGCCACCCATTTCGGACGGCAAAATCGTTCTTCACTGCCGTCTTTCTTTCCGTACCAGTAACGCTGCCAGTGAGCATTACGGTGGTGCGGACGGAGTTTTTTGCCAGTGCTGACAGATTTAGAAGAAGTTTGTCCAGCAGAAGACCATTTTCTGAAAGCAGAACCAAAACGAAAACCAACATTCCAGACAGCAGGCTGTTTTGACTGACAGTTCTGTTTCTGATTTTTGCTGTTTGTTTTCTGTAAATTCTGTCCAGAGGATTCATCATCAGGCTGTTCCTGCCGAATATCCGGTTCAACAGAAGAAAGATAAGTCAGAATCTGTACAATGACAATGGAAGTCATTCGCTCTGTTTCTCTCATTTCTTCTGACATAGCCATAATTTTGTTTGAATTGCTGGCAGGATAATTGATAAGTTCTTGGATGTAAACATCATTGTTCTGTATCTGTATTGTTTTTTCCTGATTCCATGCATTATATACAATTCCAGTGGCATCTTCGTCCTGATAGCCATTTATTTTCAAAATACGGACAAGCCATGTTTCTGTTTTTGGGTCTTCAGTCAGCGTGACATAGAACCCTTTCATTTTTGCTTTTTTACTGATTTCAGTGTTTTCAGAAATGTCCACATAAAATGCATTGCAGGGCAGATACTTCCATGCTCCTTTTGAAAAATGCAGGGTATCTGTTTTTATCAGTTCAGAAAGAAAATCTTTGTCCACTTTAAAAATTTGTCTGCTTTTGTTCCAGTAATACATCAGCAGGCAGTTTGAAGCAATTTCAGCAAAAGTCTTTCCGTCCTTTTCGTACCGTACAGCCACTGCTGCTACGCTTGGCTTTCTTCTTAACAGCAGGTTACGCTGTATTTTTGGTGAAGAAGTATCAGACATGATTTCCAGTTCCTGTACATTCAGGAATTTCAGCATCTTCTTTGTTGCTTTCCAAAATGCATCTCCCCAGTACAGGGGAAGATATGTTTTTTCTTCCATTTTTTTACTCCTTTCCACACGCATGAATGACTGCCGGAAGAGAATCTGTATTTTCCACAAGATTCAGATTGACAAAACAGCCTGCCACCCACTTTGGTCTTCTGCTCCGTTCTTCATTCTTTTTTCCATACCAGTAATGCTGCCAGTGTGCATTTCGGTGATGTGGACGAACTTTTCTGTCTGTTTCAGAAGAATTGCTGTTTTCGCTGTTTTCTGTCTGGAATGAATTGCTCCATTTTCTAAAAGCAGAGCCGAACCGTACTCCAACAGTCCATTTTTTTAAGGCAGAATTTTTTGGCTTTGTCTGTTTTTTCTTTTTATGAGAAGAAGCAGTCATTTCGTTCTTTTCTTCCTTTACTGTTGTTTCAGGTAAATCTGATTGACGAATATCCGGTTCAACAGAAGAAAGATAAGTCAGAATCTGTGCTATCATCAGCGAAGCATTTGGATTTCCGTTACATTTCTCACCGCTTTCCTGTTCAAGCAGTTCTGTCAGTTCATTATGTGCAATGTCCTGCACTTTCAGTTCCTTATCTTTATTCCATGCAAACAAACTGCCGTAATCAATGCTTTCTGCTGTAACAGGCAGTACATGAATCTGCCAGACTTCTTTTGCAGGAATTTCTGTCACTCGGCAGAAGAAGCCCTGCATACCAACTTTCTTGCATATTTCCTGATTAGCAGAAATATCTGCATAAAATGTATCGCAAGGCAGATATTTCCATGCATCTTTTGAAAAATGCAAGGTATCTGTCCGCATGAGTTCGTTCAGAAAGTCTTCGTCAAACTGATAGATTTGCTTGTTCTTTTTCCAGATTGCTAACAGGGAATACAGATTCATTTCACTTAAAATATTTCTCTGTTCCTCACTGTCTGCACTTTGCAGTAAACGGAAGATTTTCCATTTTTTCCGAAGAATCATCATTTTACGCATTTCCGGATATTTGTTTTCTGTCAGAATCCGCATTTCCTGTACTGAAAGATTCTGACAAAACAGTTCTGTATAATCGCTCTTATAGTTTTTCAGCCAGAACAACGGCAGATATTCCTCATTCATAACATTCTCCCCTTTTACAATTTTTTATGTAATTTCATTTTTTCTATAATATTATTATATCATATTTATTTATTTTTGTCAAGTACTTTTTATTGCTTTTTGTCATTTTTATTTTTTATAAAATTATAAAGATAAAAAGAAACATATCTTGTGACAGATATGTTTCTGATATATTTTTAATATCTTGCCTGACAACGCCAGTCAGCAGTTCTTTGTATTTCAGCTTTCAGTTTTTCCTGATTCAGATGTGTTATGCGAACAGCCGAATGTTCTTCAAATATTCTTTCTGCTTTTTTACCGTTGAAATTCCTGCCGTTAAAATAGAAAGAAAGCATTGTCTTATCTTTGAAAAATGTTAAGGCAAAAGTAAGAAAACGGACTTTCCAGTTTGTTGCATTCAGAAAAGAATGGAAATTGATTTTAACACGCTGTCCTGAAAAAATAAATTCTGTTACTCCAAGTTCGTCCATTTCACTATTGGTAAGATTAACTGTCAGGTCAGCAGGAAATGTCAGACTATCCGGTTTTTTCATGATATATTGCTTTTCTTTTCCGGATTCAGAAATCATTTTTACAGTCAGCTTTTCCGTAAAAGGAATCGGACTGATGTAAAATTCAGTCGGAGTTCTTAACTTGTTGGGTTTAGAATGGTTCATGGTTCTGTCCTTTCCTGATTATTTTTAGAAACAGCTTTTTGCCAATACTTTTCTCTGTCAGCGTATTTTCCTGTTTTTGCTATCAATCCTCAAATCCTGCTCCGTAAAAATAAGCGTGTTCGCAAAGCCAGTGTGTTCCGTCAGGCTCTGTCATTTCAGCAGTACACGGATTTTCTCTGCCTGTACCGCTTTCAAAGAAAAAGCGATACCCTTTGTATTCAAAAGAAAACCGCCATTTCAGCACATATTCTTCTCGAACAAAATTTTCAGGCGGTATCGGTACTTTTTTTACCGAGCCGTCAATCAGTTCAAGAATGACAGGCGAATTTTCCTTGTGACATACCACACGGATATTTCCGTCACCTATAATGCCGTGATGTTTAGCGTGAACAATCCATTCAGCCCAGCACTCGCCCATTTCTTTATCAGTAAAGCCGACTGCCGTATTTTTTGGAAATGTAGATACATCTTCCTTGTCCGTTCTGCGTTTGCCGTTCTTATATACAAACGCACCGTAATCACCATATGCCATATGATTTACCTGCCTTTCTGTTCTGTCTTCTGTTCTTTTTCCGCTTCAAATTCAATTTCTGCATATTCATCTGCCAGATGATACAATGACGTAAAAGAATCGAATTTTCTTTTTCCGTCCAGTTCCATTGTACGTTCCTGTGGTTCAGACTGAATTTTACCATTCATGTTTTTCCGATAGCTGTCGAATGTAATGGTATTGTTTTCTATATCCACTTCCTTTACAACTGCAAAGGATTTTAACAAAGATTCCATGTTTCCGCAGACATATATTTCTCCAATTTCCGGAATGAAATCTGCCTGATTCTGCAATTCATTCAGACGTTCTGCATCATGCAGATAAGCAGTGTAAATTACATTGGAATGATTCGGCATATGATTATGCAGATTTTTGATTCCATAATAAATTTCATGTGTTATCGTCATTCCTGCCTTTTCAGGGTCTGGATTTCTCGGAAAGCCTACATTACGGTCATTCATCAATTCCTTTGTATGTTCTGTTGCTTTGTAAAGCGTTTCGTATTCATCAGAATGTTTTGTTCTGGAAATATCAAGATAACTTACAGTATATCTGTCAAAACGACAGTTTTCTTTTGATTTACTCATTTTCTTGTCCCTTTCAATACTTTCTTAGCATCATCTTCGTCAATGAACAGAATCTTGCCGATACCTTTTTCTGTAATGGTGCTGGAATAGAACTCACCATCCATAAAAAAATGTCCGTTTACCCTGTATTTGATAATGTTTGATTTCTTGACTACCTTTTCCACAGTACATTTTGCAATATCCTTAAAAGAATGACTTGTTCCTGTTGTTCTGTCATGAATGATATGCCTTGTCACAATATAAACTGTCATTCCTGCCTGAATCTGTTCAGGACTGATACCCTCTGCCGTTTCAGAAATACCTGTAATTTCAGGTGCTTTCTGAATACATTCCAGAATCCAGTCTGCAAAGTCTGCCCTGTCATAAATTGTAGGTTTGTCTTTTCCATGATAGATTTCATTCAATAATGCGGTTCTGTCAATCATTTCCATGTGAAAGTCCCCTTTCTGCTTTACTAATATTATTATATCATATTTATTCAATTTTGTCAAGCTATTTTCAAACAAATTATCATTTTATTTTATTATAAAAAGATAAAATCCCCTGCCTTTGTGGTAAGGGGATTTTCGATTCAGGGAAAATCAACTTCATCATTATCTTTATGATTTCTTTTTTTCATGACGTTCTATTTGATTCTGCCAAGTCTTTGCGGTTTGTTCTTTCAGAAAGTCAATTAACGGCTGTAATTCCTGATATTCGTCCCACATATCCAAAGCTGCATAATAATCTTTTCTGTCTTCTTCGTAAATAGTTATCGGTGGGTGATTGTGCAGAATCAGAAAATAGTTCATAGCAAGCCGTCCGGTTCTGCCGTTTCCGTCTGCAAATGGGTGAATGTTTTCAAATTTTGCATGAAAAAAAGCCGCACCTATAATAGCTTTTTCATCAGGGACTTCAAGAATGTCTTCAAGAAGTTCAGCCATTTCTTCATGAACATCTTCAGCCAACGCTCCGACTTCTTTTTCACCGACAACATAGTCATGTTTTTTGTATTCTGAAGGTCTTTCACCTGTTTGCCATCTTCTTGGGTCATAAGTGTTCTGTGTCAGGCTTCCCTGCATTTCTTTGATAAATTCTTCATCAATAATACGTCTTTCCTGAAAAGCATCCAGCATCATCTGATATGTCTGCTTTGCATTGCGGATTTCAAACAATGTACGCAAATCACCTGTATATCCTGTTACTCTGTCATGTTCAAAAATTTCTCTTGTATCATGATAAGTAATTTTTTCATTTTCTATTTTTCCCGAATGATAAGAAAACAGAATACTGTAACTTTCCAGTGCAGATTCCAGTTCTGCATCTGTACAGATATTCATTTCATGCCAAAACTCAATTGCTTTCTTGTACATTTCTTCACTCATGCTCTTCACTCCAATCTTTTATTATTATATCATATCTGTTTACATTTTGTCAATGTTTTTGATAATAAATCCCCTGCCATAAAGACAAGGGATTTTTGTTCTGCCGACAATCCATTTATATTTTTGATTAACTGCTGATTACACCTATGCTCATTTTATACAAACCAGAATTTCAATATCCGTATCAGCGAATAATTCCTGAATTATTGCTGATACCTGATTCCATTCCAGTTTATCCAGTCCGCTTGCAATCTTCGGCATTGCAACTGCTTTGATTCCATTGCCGATACACTGTGCCTTCATATCATACAATGCCTGACGGAGCGTGTCATAAGTAGGCTTGTGGTAGTAAAACTGCTTTGTTACCAGATTCAACACCCCTTTATGCTGTCCCATTCCTGCATTGGTGTACAGACAATAGCCGTTTCCTTTCCATTTTCCCATAGGGTAATTCTTCAGCAGTTCTGCTTTTACACCCATTCTTGCAAAGGCTTTTGCAATACCTGCTCCGAGTGCAAAGTCTGCACTGATGCAGTGAGCAAGCACATAACGATTGTCTGTGCTGAATAAATCACGTTTATCTTCATGATAATTCATTGGTATCATTCCTTTCAGAAATTGATTCAGCCATTCAGTTTTTCGCCCTCATATTTGATGAAATTGCAGGCACTGAAAATCAGTCTGCGGTTTGTCAGCTTCTGTGTTGTACCGAAAATTGCTTCATACCTGCTTAACTCCGTGTCCCGTACCAGATTTTCGCAAAGGTGACGAATACCACGTTCCACACTGCTTGCATTTTTCGCATGAAATTTTTCGGCAATTCTTTCATACACACCGTTCTCACCTGTAAACTCTGCTTCCGGTACTGCTGTAACAAGCTGAATTGCATAAACCATATACTTGAAACCGCACAGCGACTGATTTGCGTGAATGTATTTGCCGAACGCATATGCTTTTCTCTCCAGTTCAGCATTTTCTGCTGATACAGAATTTGTCAGCGACTGTCTCTTCTTATTTTTCATGATAATTCTCCTTTTCTGTCAGAGAGAAAGCAGGAAATCCCTGCTTTCCTCTGTTTCTTTGGTTACGCTTTCTTCAAAGGTGCGAAGTCCGGCACTTCTTCCAGAAATTCAGGAAGTACTGCAAAAGCAACATTTCTGTACAGGTGTGAAATGTGCGTTTCACCGTGTTCATCAGTCCAGTGAATGTCGGTGTCTTCGGCAGGAATTACGGACAGCAGGTCAGTGTTTTCCACCTTTCCCTTAATTGCCACGATTACCTTCTGTTCCGGATTGGCAACTGTTCCTCTGATATAACGGTCAAAGCACTTGCCGTTCTTCATGACTGACATCTCTTTTACAATGTCTGTTTCCTTGATAAATTCAGGAAGTACAGCAATGGAACGTCCTGCGTACAAACGTGTGATGTGCGTTTCGTTCATTCCGTCAGTCCAATGGATTTCCGTATCTTCTGTCGGTGTTACGCCTACAAGGTCTGTTCCTTCCAGTTCCTTGATTTCATCTGCAATTGTGAATACCTGCTGTTCGTCTTTCATCTTTCCGCTGATAAATCTGTCGAAACACTTTCCGTTTTTCATAACCGCTACCGTCTTCATGTGTTTTTTCTCCTTTGATAATGATTTACAGCCGTTTCTGACTGTAATATTATTATATCATATTTTATTTATTTTGTCAAGTAATTTTTATTATTTTCTGTCATTTTATTTTATTATAAATAAAGCAGTTATCATTATAGACAACTGCTTTTGTTCTTATTTCACCAACTGATAGATTTCTTCGCCTGATACTGTTTCTTTTTCAAGCAAAAGCTGTGCAATTTTTTCCAGTTTATCTGTATGTTCCGATACCATAGCAACCGTTTTATCATACAGTTCATCAGCAAGCTGTGATGTTCTGTTGAATACATAATCCTGCATAATGGACTGTTCATCTGAAACAACGATTTTCTTTTCATCAAAGGCATAAGTTTTAACATAAGCTTTCAGGATTTCTGTTGCCTTTTCAAAATCATTTGATGCTCCTGTGGTAACATTTTCTGCACCAAATACAACTTCTTCTGCTGCTCTGCCACCATAAGCTGCCATAACAAAATTCAGCAAGTCTTTCTTTGTCTGCATGACTTTATTCTGTTCTTCACGGAATACTGCACCGCCGACACCGCCTGTTGAACCGATAATCGTTGCTCTTGCAATTGGTACATTCAGAAGTACATTGACAAGTGCGTGTCCTGCTTCATGATAAGCAATGATGTTGATTTCTTCGGAACGTTTTTCTTTGACATGATTTCCCTTAAAGATTTTGCGGTCAATTGCTTCTTCCAGAATTTCTGTTGTAATGCTGTCAGAATCCTTTGCAGTAGCAATCAGTCTTGCTTCATTGCAGACGGCACTCACATCTGCTCCAGTAAAGCCAACTCCTTGCTTGGCAATCTGTTCAAGATTTGCACTGCACATATTATCATTTATTTCCTGCTGAAGATAGTGTTCAAAAAGCTGTTTCCTTACCGTCCAGTCTTTCGGCGGACTGATGATAACCTGTCTGTCAAATCTTCCCGAACGTACAAGAGCCTTGTCAAGCTTGTCCGGATTGTTTGTTGCAGCAATGATAAATACACCTGATTTGGTGTCAAAACCGTCCATTTCCTGCAAAAGAGCATTGATGGTTTGTTTCTGTTCACCTGATACTGTTGCGGCATTTCTGTCTGTACCGACTGCATCAATTTCATCAATGAAGATGATACAGGGAGCGTTTTTCCTTGCAAGCTTAAAAAGCTGTCTGACACGCTTTGCACCAACACCGACATACATCTCCACAAATCCGCTTGCATTCATGTAAAAGAACGGCACACCGCTTTCTCCTGCAACTGCTTTTGCCAGAAGTGTTTTTCCTGTTCCGGCTTCTCCTGAAAACAGCATACCTCTGGGAATCTGTACCGGAAATTTGCTGACAGCTTTTTTATCAACAAGCAGTTTCTTTTCTGCTTCTGTTTCATTTCTCTTTTTCTGCATCAATTTAACAATCAGTTGCAAATCAGCAATAACTTCATCATGTCCGATAATGTCTTTAAAACGTACTCCGGTATCGTTTACTTGAATATCTTTTGGATTTAAGCCACCGATATTTCCCATAGATTTGGAATAGAACAGCATGAAACCACCGAGAAACAGAAACAGGAAGAATGTTTCACCCATTAAGGAAAATGCAGACAACCAGAACGGCTGAAAGCTTTTCTTGACAATCTCACGGCAAGCTGTACCATCATATTTCTCAACGTGTGCCTGCAAGGTATCGTTTGTCAAATCAGGCATTTCAAATACACGCCAGTCTTCTTTGCTGTAATTGTACTTAAAATCCGCCGAACTCTTTCCGCTGTCGAGCCATTCCTGATATTTTGCACGGCTTTTGTCATTCCAGAGCGTATATCTCCAATAATCGGCATCAGGGTCATAGTACACCGTGTCAATCAGGTCTTCCTTATTTCCCTGTCCTGCTTCCAGAGTATCAATGTATTCACGGTAAGTCACGGACTGCGGTTTATTCGCTTGATATTCTGCAATTTCTCCGCCCATATACATGATACTGCCAAATATCATGATAAAAGCAAGTGCTTTCTTGTCATGGTCTGACATTTGCTTTCGTTTCTTCTTCATATTGGATTCTCCCTTTCTTTTTCAATAATGCTGATTCTTTCGATTTCATTTTCTGTTATTTTCTGCTTTGTTACTGCAAAAATAACAGCTTTCAGGAATCTGTTCATGTCAGGAATTTCAATCCTGTACATTTCGTTTTTCTTTGTATTCCAGACAATCCCCTGCGGACTGTTCTGTAATGCCATACAAAATGCGGTTATCAGAAACTTTTCGTGTGATAACTCTTCTGTATAAAAAAGATTATAACTGCTGTTTTCTTTCCTGATTCCGGCTCTTCCATAGATTTGTATAGTACTGGTTTCGCCATACTTTCTGTAAGTCACTTCCATTTCATAGCGTTTCTGTATTTCTTCATTCCCTGAAAATACAGCACTTAACCGCTGAAACAGCAGATTTTTTGCTTCTTCTGAAATAAATGGTGCTTTCGTCTGCTGAATATAACGAGCCTGTCCTGTATGCCGTCCTACTATTGTCAGAATTGCTTCCTGCAGTTTAATTTCATCATGCTTTTCTTCTTCTGTTAATATATTAAGTTTATCCCCATTTTCTGCATGACAATTTATATCATCAATTGCCTTATTGATACTGTAATTTTTAAAGAAAACCATCTGATAAAGTTCAATGCATGGGGTCAGGTCAATCAATGCATCATGGTCTTTAACGGAAAGAAAAATATCATTTGCCTGTATACCATTTGTCTGTATTTTTTCCACAGAAAGCATTTCCCAGCACCGTTCAATATCTTCGGAATATTTATGTCCGAACATGGTTTCCAGATTGTAATACGGCATAATCATAGTAAATGTTTCTTCACATATTGTTTCCATTGAAAGAGGACTGCCGCATTTCACAAAAATAATTTTCTGTTTTCCCCTGCTTGCAGCTACACAGAACAAATTCCGCACAATTTCATATCTTGCATCAGTACCTGTCCGCATCACCCAATATTCTTCCGAATAATCAAATATGACACAGACTGGTTTTTCCAGTCCCTTGCATTTATCATAATTTGTAAAGATTGCTGTATTTTTATCAGGAACAACTGTCCTGCTTTTTTCTGTACTGCGGATAGTTGCATAAGTAGTATATTTATTATATTTTTCAGGAAAATTGTCTTCCAGAATATTAAGACATTTTATAAGTCCGGTTAATCTTTCCTTGCTTGTTGGCAGCCGTCCGATACAAAGCACATCTTTTGGATTCTGTTCTGCAAGAAAGAAGTATACTTCCATTTCTTCTATTTCCAGCACTTCACATTCCTGATTGACACCATTGATTTGCTTTCCCCATATTTTGCTAAGTCTGTTTGCAAGAGCAGGAGAAATCCTGAAACATTTTGTAAACCGCAGAAGTTCGTACTCTCCCAAAAAGTTTTCCATAAATTCCAGTACATCAAGCGTGGTGCTGTCATAAATCTTCTGCCACATATCACCGACAGCAACAATCTGAATATCAGGGTTCTGCTTTTTGATAATCCACAGCATACCCGCAATTTCTGAACTGATGTCCTGATATTCGTCAATTACCAGAAGGTGATAGCCACCACAGTACGGCTGTACTCTGTTAAATGTCCGTATCTGTTCGTTTACTCCAACAGAAATACCCATTCTTTTCAGTCCGGAATATGCAAACCCATGATAGTTGGTAACAGTCACATTGCGGTTTCTGATTTTTTCTTTTGCATCTGCTTTCAGCAGAGCATTAAATGTCAGATAAAGAATTTTCTTTTCCGGATATTGACTGCACAGCAACTGAATGACTGTTGTCTTGCCACTGCCGATACAGGCATCTACCAGAACATTTCTTCTGGCAGATACCTGATACAGCACTTCTTTTTGTTCATCTGTTAAATTTTCAATTGTTATCAAAATGCTTCACCTCGTCTTGCTTTTTGAATTTTGCAAATTTTTCCATGTCACGTTCTGAACGTGTCTTTGCATTCAGACTGATGCTGCATTCCTGAACTTTTCCTTTGGTAATTGCTTTTATTACTTTTCTCATGAACCTTTCTTTGTCAGGAACAGTCACTTCATACATTTCATTTTTCTTTGTATTCCAGAGCCGTCCCTTTTCCATATCAAGAACCACCAGATAGCAGGCAAGCTGAAGAAAATGTTCATGTTTCAGTTCTGTTACAAATTTCAGTTCGTAAATAAATTCATTTGCAAAAACATCACATTTGCCGTCAATGAAAAACAGCGGTCTGTCATCATCATCAAGTACAGACATAGAACCAAGCACCTGCACTGTTTCATACGGTGTAAACTGTGTGCTTAACCGATTTGTCAGTGCTGATTTCTGTTCATCTGAAACAATCGGCTTTTCTACCTGCTTGACATATCTGTCCTGATAAGTGTCATATGCGGTCAGGAGCAGGATTTTATCTTCCATCATGCCGTTGGTATCATAATTCAGGGGCGGTCTGTCAGGGTGCAGTTTCAAAGTGTATTCAATTTCCTTGTCAATGTCATACCCTTTAAAAAACACCGCTTCTTGATATGTGCCGACACACGGACTTAAATCAATCAGTTCGTCATTGCTCTTAATGTCAATTATTGTCTTGTCCGTCAGCGGAATCTCTTTGATTTCCAGTTCCTGATAGGCTTCTTCTACATCTTCTTTGTACTTGAAGTCAAACATAGTAGAAATATCAAAATCTTCAAATGCGATATTCTCTTCTGTTGGTGTGCGGAGCATTTTTTCGGACAAAGGTGTTTCAATTCCTTTTCCTGTCCGTGTTTCATTCTTGACAAAGATAATCTGTTCCTTTCCCCTGCTTGCAGCCACGCAGAAAATATTACGCATGATTTCATATTTTGTCAGGGGCATACCAGTCCGCAAAATCCAGTATTCTTCTGTAAAATCAAAAACAACACAAATTTTTCGTTCCAGTCCCTTACTGCTGTCATAAGTTGTAAAAATTGCTGTCTTTTCAGATGGCTGTGTTGTACCGCCACCCTCGTCCTTGATGCTTGCAAAAACAGTAGACTTGTTGAATTTTTCCGGATATTGTTCTTCCAGATTATTCAGTACCCATGACATTGCTCCTGTTCTTGCACCAAGGCAGAGAATATCAGCAGGATTCTGTTCAGCCAGAAAACTTGTAATTTCTTTTAAATTCTTGCATTCCACCTTGCAGTTTTCATTGACACCGACAATTTTCTTTTCCCAGATTCGACCGAGTTTTCTTGCAAGTGCAGGGCATAATCTGAAACAATAAGTGAAATGAAGAATTTCATATTCTCCAAGAAATTCGTCCATAAAATCCAGTACATTCAGAGATGTCTTGTCGTAGATTTTCTGCTGCATATCACCGACTGCTACAATCTGAATTTCAGGATTGCATTCTTTGATACGTTTCAGCATTTTGCTGATTTCCAAATCAATATCCTGATATTCGTCAAGCACCAGTATATCATAATGCGGTACTCTGGGCTGCTCTTTATTGAATCTTTGAATCAAATCAGAAATACCTGCCTTGATTTTCAGATGATTCAGAATCTCCCATGCAAATCCATGATAATTTGTCACTTTTGCATTTCTGCTCTGAATTTTGTTTCTCGCATCTACTTTCAGTAATTTATTGTATGTCAGATACAGAATCCGCTTGCTCTGAAACACATTGCACAGCACCTGAATCGCTGTTGTCTTTCCACTGCCGATACAGGCATCTACCAATACGTTTTTCCCAAGAGAAGCCTGCTTTAATAATTCTTGCTGTTCGCTTGTCAGTTCATTGATAGAAAGCATGATTTGCCCTTCTTTCCTTATTTTTGTTCTTAATATTATTATATCATATTATATTGATTTTGTCAATACCTTTTTATAGTTTATTGTCATTTTATTTTATTATAAATTCATAAATAAAAAGCAGCCATCCATCAAGAATGACTGCTTGCATATCAATAATCAGAAATTATAATTCACTGTTCATCAGTACAAAAGATTGTCTTCCGAAATTATCTGATATTCTTGCAAAATGTTCATGAAGTTTCTGTTTCTTTTCTTTCCATTCCAGTGCCTGACCGCAGGGGCAAGTTTTCATGAATGTGTACGGAAAAATTTTGCCTTCAATATCCTTGCCAAGTTCCTTGTGACAATTCGGACACTTCGGCATCAAAGAACGGCTGTATCTGATTTTCTTTGCTTTCTTCATCATAAATCCAATCCTTTCTCTTTGCTTTATGTAAATGTTTTTACAATTCTATTATATCACATTTTTGTCCTTTTTGCAATTATCAGACTAACAGAAAATTTCTGCACATCAACGAATTTTTTGTATATTCATTTTCTTCCGCTGTTTCTGAATTTTTCCCAGTCGATACCATACATAATATTCGGATTCTGTTCAAGAAATATTTTTCTTCGGAATTCTATCTTTGTCAGCGGAGTAGTAAATAATGTAAGCGGATATTTGTTTTCAAAACTTCCTGCAACATAGTCAAGTTTTTGGAAATAATTGTCTTCATCAAATGTAAAGTAAATATCTGTATGAAATGAACCTAACTGCGGTCTGAAATCGCCAAAAATTTTTACATAAGTTCTTTTATCCATTGAAAAGGTTTCCTGATATTTTTTCTTATATCGCCGTGCAAACAAACTGTCCGTATAATCAAATTTTTCATAATAAGTATCAAAATCGAATACCCATATTGTATGAAATCCAAGTTCTTCATAAAATGCTGTTCGTTTGTACCAGACATCATGTTTGATAGGAGAGTGCTGAAATTCCAGTATTTCTTTTTTATCTGGAAATGCAATATCGGCTCTTCTGAACCGATTGCCAATCCTGAATACAACTTCACGATTCTGTTTTGGATATTGTTCCTGCCAAAACAGATGCCATTCGCTCATTTGATTTTCCTGATAGCTGTTGTTCCGTGCGATACATTCTCTTTGAACTAAAGAATTATCTGGTTTGTGTGCGAAATGATGTGCCATTAGAATTCCTTTGTTTTTTGCAATCATTTCTGTCCGGCATTCTTCGCAATAATAAGTACCGCCGAATATCGCTTCTTCAATGAAAACCCTTTCATTATTCAGATTTCTTGCAAACCGAATCATATTCCTATGCTCCTTTTTGACTGTTCTGCATGATTTTTGCAATGTCTTCATCATCATACAGCATTTCCAAATCGCTGTTGTCATGCAGTGCGTAAAGCACACGCATATTCAATTTGTCTGCTTTTTCAAACGCATTACCCAGATTTGCAAAAGATAAAAGGCTACAGTCATCTGCAATCAGCGTAACAGGATTTGCATACGGTTTCTGCTGACTGATGCATTTGCTGATAATATCATCATAGTATTCTTCTGCTTCCTGTGCAATATCCTTGTGAAATGCACCGATATAGAAGAAAACCGCCTGTTTTTCAGATAAATTGCACAATGAAATATAGAAATCGTCAGGAACTTCTTCCACTGCAATCAGACCGTCAAATTTATTGGAGAATCTATGCACATACTTTTGCTGCATCCAGATTTCGGCAATGGCATATCCGTTTTCTTTCAGCTTGTCGTAAACAGGCTTGCAGTAATCGCTGTCAGGACAGCAGACGATATAGTTTTCGGAGCAGGAAGACAGCACATTCCGAAAGTAATCTGCTTTTTCCTTTGCATTTTTTACATATATCAGTTCATTCTTTGTTTCCATAATACTTTCCTTTCACGCTTAAAAATCTAATTTCTGTATCGCAAAACTACAGAAATCATTTTCTTTTACTGCATGGTTGAACATTTCGCAAAATCCAAAACCATTGCAGTAGAAATCACAGTTTTTGCAATAAACCACATTGCAGACATGGTTCTGATTTTCCAGAATCAGTTCATTCATATGGATGCCGAAATAATCAGCCATTAAGGAAATTCGTTCATTCGGCGGATAGGAACGCCCTTCAGCCCACTGCATAAATGTAGGGTACGGAATATTCATTTCCCTGCATATCTCTTTCGGCGATTTTCCCTGCTGTTCAATATATTTCTGCAAATTCTTTGCAAGCATTTTGGTAAGTTCCTGCTTTGTATACTTCATTTTCTCACTCCTTTCAGAACGGCATTTCACCGTCTTTTACAACAGTGCTTTTAAAATCATGCACCAGTTCTTCATGAATATTGCCGATTACCGTACAGATGCCAAGCACCGCAGGGAGTTCCTGCTGAATTGTGCCGTTAATTTCATTTTCAGATTCGGCATAGAACCCAAGGTGCGTATCAGGCTCATATTCACTTTCAGGCTGATATTCGCCGAATTTGACTTCGGCAGGTTCGGAATAGCTGTGATAATGCAATTCCAGAATATCACCCTCAAAGATTTTTCTGCCGTTTCTGTCTGTTTTTCCTGTTGCCTTGCCGAGTGTGTCAGGCTGTACTTCATACAAAACTGCCGACAGATTGTTGTGAATGTCATAAGCAGTTGAATTTCTGTCAAGCAGATATGTCTTGTCTGTTCCTGTTGTAACATGAATCTTCAGAAGCTGTCCGACAGTCCATGTTCCGTTCAATCTTTTTCCTCTGTATAACATAATCTCGTCCTTTCTGCTGCTTTAAATTTTATTCTCTTCTTGCTTTTTCTGTATAAGCTTTGCAATCCGTTCTTTCAGTCTTTTTTGTTCACAATGAAATTCAATCATCAATCTGGCAAATACAAAATTGTGAATGATAAAGCCGAATGTGATAATCCACATGATTGCGGAATAAGTTTCATCAGGAATCAGCTTGACAATTCCGCAAACTCTGGAAACCACAAATCCGCATATCGTGGATATTGCAATCCGTTCAAGCTGTATCTCCCTGATTTGTTCCCTGCACTGTTCTTCTGTAAGACGTTCAATCTCTTCCATTTCAATCTTTCCTTCCTAACTGCTGATTCCATTTTTTCGCATATTCACCGATATATCCGGTCGTTTCATCAGCATCACCTGCTCCGATAACGAACACATCATTGATTTCATCAAGAATACAGTTTTCTTCTTTGTCAATGTCATAAGGTTTATGCATATAGTACTGTGATACACAATGTCTGCCGTACTTGTTATTCCATTCACAGCGGTAAAATACCATTTTTCTTTTGCAGAACGGACACGGTGCAAGTTTCTCTCCCTACAGCATTGATATTTTTACGGAATCGTTTCTCCGGATAGCTAATGCCCTTACAATTCAATTCCGGCTGTCTGCTTTCATTCTGTTTTGTCTGCATTTCAATTGGAAAAGGCTTTCCATTGATACTGACATTGCCGTTCGCTGAAATTTCAATTCTTTCTGTTTCATTCCGGACAGAGAGACTGCCGTTTGAAATTTCACACTGATAGCCATGTTTTTTGCAGGATTCTGCAAATTCTTTTATACATTCATCTTTTTCATCTGTAACCCAGTATTGATACTGTTTCTTCACAATATTAAAATGCTGTGAAACGTGTCCGCATAAATGTACACACGGACAACCTTTGATAACTATAAAGATATTTCTTTCTGCACCCCACATAGTTTTATCCTTTCCTGATTTTATCTGCTTTGGAGAAGCTTCGTCTGAATTGAAGAAATTCTGAAAATGATTTCTCTTTCTTCTTTGATAATATCACCAGACACTTTTATAAAAACCGCATCATGCAGTAAGAGAAGTCCGAACAAAAACCAGAATGCTGTTTCCTGATAAACGAACAACAGCCAGACAGCCGTAAAAGAAATGACTGCAAATACAGAAATCATAATATTCTTCTGCTTCTTGATACTATCCAGACTGCCGTAAAGTTCTGCGAGTTCCGTTAAAATAGAATTATCCGCATATAATTCCGCAAGTTCTTTGATGTTTTTTTGATTCATGATTTCCCTTTCCGGTTGACAAGCCCTGCTGTCACACTATCTATTACTTTTCATATTCTTTCTGCTGTTCATTACGGCTTTTCCGAATTGCCTGTTCTGTCAGTTCTGACAATTTGTCAAGCATCTCTTCCGGTAATTCCACAAGAGTTTCATTTCTGCCGCTATCAAGAATGTAGCCTTTAAAGTCATCATCAAAATAGACATTTACACTGCCGTCATTTGAAATGTAGCCGCTCATGTCAGCCCATATATTTTCAATTTTTCCATTACATTCACATTCTCCTACAAGAAAGGTAAAGTGAAAGTCGGAATCATCATGATAGGTATTGTCCAGCATATTAAATTTGTCATAGAATCTGAAATTTTCAGGTGTCATAAAAATCTTCCTTTCTGAAATTTATGTTTTCATCATAATATTATTATATCATATTTCACTTATTTTGTCAAGTGTTTTATATTATTTTTATCATTTTTATTTTATATAAAAGAATAAACCGCCTAAATTATAATTTCAGACGGTTTATGATTATATTTTTATTGCGGTTCTGTATTGTCTGTATTACCAAAAGCAATTTGCAATTGTTTCTGGATAATATTTATCATACTGGTAATTGCACCGTTCATCAGTATACCCACATTTTTATTGTAAGGACTAATCTGTCTGTCATAATACAGAACAGGAGTGAACTGACATTCCAGTTCCATATAGCAGACGGCTGTCTGATAGCTTTCTTCATCTGCATATTCATTTTCAAAGGAAACACCTTCATCATCAATCAGAAATGTTGCCTTGCCGATATGTCCTCTTTGAAAAATGTCAACGGAAACAATTTGCTGATACATAGAAATCTGATTGAAATGCAAATGAAACGTAATGGTAATTCCGTTGTTTTTAATCTGTTTCGACCAGCCTGCTCTTGCATATTTTTTGTCTACAATAATCTGACCGTATTTTGTCCAGAAGTGCAGATACAAAAACACATCATTTCCATTTTGTTCTGCTTCTTCAATTTCTGCAAAGCTGTCTATTTCCATTTTCCAGTTCCGGTGCAGATAGACAGCTTCATAGAAATCATTCAGAGAACGGCAGAAATCTTCAATGCCGTTCATCGTAATAATCATAGTACATTTCCTTTCTCAAATCATTATTTACTGAATCCTGATTTGGCATCAGATTATTCTAATTCAGACCAGTCAATCCTCTGTCCGCAGTTGCAGATAAGAATGTCTGTAAATTCTTCCACATAGCCGTCCGACAGTTTTTCGCCAAGTCTGATACCGCAGCAGGGACATTTCGGTGTCACATATTCACCGTTCCGTACAGGCTTTGCAGGAATCTGCATCTGAAAAGCAGCAATTGCTTTCTGCAAAGCATTGATTTTATCTTTTATACTTCCGAGTTTGATTCTGTCTGCAAAAGTCAGTCTGCCGTATTCTGGGTGAAACGAATCCAGTTCTGTCTGCAGAGTATTTTTCATGCTTTTCAGAATTTCAATATTCTGCTGACAGCGAATCACATCATCAGACTGAACGTGCTTTTCCTGCCATTCCTGATTCCATTCTGTTTTCATGCTCATAGTTCTCTCCATTCCTTTCCTGCACCATATTCTTTTACCAATGTTTCGGCAATAATCCGCACACTCTTTTCACCGAGATTACGCACCTTACTTATTTTTTTGATACCGCCGTTCAGCAAATCCTCAACAGTATGATACCCTGCTCTGTGCAGTGCATTGCTGATTCTGTCCGGAATCATCAGCTTTTCAATCGGCACTTTGCTGTATTTGCTGTACTTCTTCTGCTTTTTCTGCATAGAAGAAAGTTTCTTTGCTGTTTTGCTGTCGGAAATTTCCACATCTTCTTCCGCAAGCAGTAAAAGGAAGTCCTTGTCTGTCATCAGCTTTTCGATTTTCTTGACTGCCGTGCTGACTATCTGCTGTACATTTTGATAAGTAGTGCTGTAACGGTCTGCAATTTTCGGATAAGTCATATTTTTTTCATACCGCAGTTTCAGCATTTCCAGATTTCTGTTTCCTGAAAGTGTAGTGAATACTTTTGCTTTCAGAAGTGAATCGAACTTCTTTTTAAAATTGTCGGAAAATTTGCCTTGAATCTTTCCGATACCGCATTCTTTCAATAAATTATCAGGATATTTCATAATATTATGCTCCCTTCTGTATTTACAAAGTCCACTTTGATTTGTCTGCACCGTAATCTCTTATCAGAACTTCCGATATTTCCATCAGGCATTTGTTGCCTAAATATCTGATACCTTTCAGGTTTTCAACCGTACCTGAAAGCAGTTCTTCTACAATCACATAACCGCTGCGTTTCAGTGCATTTCTGGCACGGACTGAAATTGGCATTTCATCTATGCTCCGTTTTTGCATATTTTCTTTTTTCTCCTGCATTTCTGCAATCATTTTTTCAAGGATAAAATCTGAAATACGGATATTTTCTGCTTTTTCCTCTTCATAAAACAAAGAAAGCATTTCCTGCTTGTAAATTATGCTTTTGATATTTTGTATGCAGTGCATCAGAATATGTCTTACATTTTCTCTTGTGATGTCATACTGCACGGCAATTTCACTCATACTTTGATGATTTCTGTAATGCTTTATCAAAATTTCCATATTTCGTGCGTTATGTCTGGAATTTAATTTTTTTACAATAACAGTTTCAATCTGTTTTACGGCTTGCGGTGAAAATGTCCCTTCAATTTTTCCTGCACAGCAATCCGAAAGCAGATTACTCGGATAATTTTCTTCCAGATACAGCTTGTGTACTGAAATTTCTGCATTATTAAGCATTTCAATCTTCTGCATAAATTCAAGATAATTTTTTCTTCCAAATCCCTTGATTTGCTTTATTTCTGCTGTATTCTTCCGTAAAATTTCCTCTGCTGTCAAATACCCTGCACTTGTTAAAGCGTTATAGGTTCTTGCAGACAGTTCCATATCTTCCAGATAAATATTACGGTATGGTTCATACTGTTTCTGCTGTTTCAGAAAATCATCAAGCAATCGTGCCGTTTCACTTCCTGAAATCCGTATACAACAATTTGCAAGCAGTCTGATAAATTCTTCATTCGTCATATAGGATTTCATAAGATTTTCTGCTGTATTGATAATCTGTTGTGTATGTTTTTCTGTAATGCCATACTTTTTGCTTATTTCACTGTACGACATCACCTCTGTATAACTGCACTTCAAAATCTCTGCATTCAGTTTTCCACTTGCATTGCGAAATATTTTCTGATAAATAAATTCTTCCAGTTTATTTTCAATTTCTTCTGAAAACGTTCCTTCAATTTTTCCAATACCGCATTTTTCGAGAAAACAGATAAGATATTGTTTGTTCATTACAATTCCCCCTCTCAAATATGGTGTTATCATATTATTATTATATCACATTTATTCGATTTTGTCAAGTGCTTTTTATCCTTTTTATCATTTTATTTCATTATGATAAAACAAAAGCCTGCTTATGTAACAGGCTTTCAGATAGTTTTTCTTTTAATGAAATATTATTGCAAGAACAATCAGATGCAAAGGATAAAACAGACTGCTGAATATCCGTACAGGCTTGCTTGTCAAAATACTGTTTTTCCGTTCTTCCATATCAGCTTTATTTGATTTTTGAAATCCGTGAATTATCAGTATATCCACAAAAATGAAAATGTAATAAAATTTTTGTTCAAGTACAAAGAACAGAACGAACGCAAACAGGAAAAGTGACTTCATACCATATTTTTTCGCAAAATTCATGAAAGCAATCATCAGGATTCCTGTATAGCCATAATTTACTTTGAAAAAATAAGCAAGAGATACAAAGAAAGCCACATTCACCATCTGCAAAAAGAATTTTACAATGCGATTGACATGAACTCCGTAATCCAGAACAAGATTGATTTTTTCTGTAATCAGATATGAAATCCAGATACAGGCAAATCCGATTGCAAGGGAAAAGCATACATTTTGTCTGGAAATATCCAGCCAGTTTCCATACATAAGATTATACGGTATCTCACTGATAACTGCAAGTCCAAGGATTTTCAGCAGATGTTTCTTTCGGTCTTTTGTATAATAAAAGCTTTCCACAAGCTGGTAACAGAATATCGGAAATGCAATCCTGCCGATACAACGCAGAATATTATAGGTGATATAGGAAACATAGTCAGGAAACAAATATTGATAATATTCCGCATAATGAACCCCAATATGGTCTATTAACATAGTTATCAGGGCAATCCATTTCAACCGATAATATTTTTCGGTACTAATAAGAATCCTTCCTTTCAGATTGTCATAGTGTTTTGTGGCAGATTTCCATCAGCATTTTCGCATCATACAAGGCATTGTGCTGATGTGTACATTCCACATTCAGATATTCTGCAAGCCGTTTCAAGCCGTTCCCCCTCTTTTTCAAGTGCATTCTTGCCAGAATTGCAGGTCTGATGTCAATGAGTTTATTCCGCACGGTCAGCATACTTCTGCTGTCCATGTTCATTTTTCGGCGGATTCTTGCATTGTTGGTAATTGCAGGAACATCACCGTTTCCGAATACATAAATTGCTGATACGGAGTATCTTCTGCACATCTGCAAGATTTCATCAAATACAACTCCGCAGTCTTCGGCATTATTTACATCTTTTTGCTGAATCCCTGTCAGATTTCTGCAATAATCACTGACAGCAGGGTGCAGGACAGGCTTGATGAACGCATGATATTTTTTCTGCACTTCATAATTGTCACCTGCAATCACCAGTCCGACAGAAATGATTTCTCTTTCATACAGCGGAAATCTGCCGTCATCAATAAATCTGCCGTTTTCCTGAATTCCGTCACAAGTCATTTCCATATCCATATATCCATAATATCTCATGCCGTTTTTTCCTTTCTTCTGATAATGATACGGCAGTACGGAAACACAGGCTTGTGATTTCTGTCGTACATACACAGCACACGCATAGTACTGGTATAATGTCCGTGACCGCCACTTGCAAAAAATTCCTGAAGAAACTGTTCCGGTACAGGTGCAATATCAACGAAATCCTTATGTGCAATACCGACAAGTTCAAACTGTTCTGCATCAAAATAATTCAGATATGTCAGCGGAACAGCCATTTTTCCATTGTAATCGCATGGAATGTCTTTTATTGTTTCCACATGAATAGCATCATAATTTTCATAGTGGAGATATTTCCCTTCGTGAAAATGTTCTGTCAGTATCAGATTCTGTTTTTTTCTTGCAGGAAGATTCGTAAACCAGCAGATATTGCCAAATTTCTGTATTGTACCGTCAGGTGTAAGAAAATCCTTGACATGATGAAATCCAAAATGGATTTTACCGTCCTGAAACAGTCTGAAAATTTCTTTTGAAGCAATTGCATTCTGATTAGCAATAATCAGAAATTTTTTCTGATAACGGTCAAGTAAAGTCATAAAATCAATGATTTTTGAAAAAGGCGGATTGGTAATTACAATATCAGCTTGTTTCAGGATAGATTTACATTCTTCCGACTGAAAATCTCCGTTGCCGTCCAGTTCTGATATTTCGCAGGAATCTGCTGTCATTTCAAACTTGTATGCCCCCTCAGCCCCTTCTGATGAAAACATTTCTTCTTCATCAAAAAAAGTGTGCTGAATATATGTCTTTCGTTCTGCAAAACAGGTAGCTGTCAGTCGCTTCAGTCCGAGTTCCTGAAAATGTTCCCGAAAATATTTCACAAAATTACTGCTGTATGGATTATCGCAGTTGCAGTAAATATGTTTTCCTTTCAGAAATTCTGCATAATGCGGTATTTCCTTTTCTATATCTTCATATAGTGTATAAAATTCATCATTCTTTACAAATTTTGCTTTTCTTAGATTATCACTTCTGACTGTCTGCACGTTATCTCAACCTTTCCGGTAATCGTTCATGTACTTCCGAGCAATATTTATCCCTGAAATAAGGGAATGTATTCCGTACCATTTCTCTTGCCTGTTTGTCCGGCACATAGGAGCAGACTGCAAATGTTTTTTCAAGGTCAATGTCAAGTTCCGGCAGAATCCGTTCAATGAAGTCCTGAATCGTGCATTCATAGTATTCTGCATTGTCCTGCCGTAATCTCCATTCCGAAGAAACACCGCTGTCTACACCGATATACCGTGCATGGTCTTTGTACAGATGCCCCTGCAGAGCCTGATAACACCCCAAATCGAGAATAGTCCAGCCTTTTGGTACAATCTCTTTCAGGTCTGCATAACTATTCAAAAAGGCAATGAAATCACCGTCCAGTTCACATTCAGGATAGGAAAACAGGCGGTTGACTTCCTGTCTGTCAATTTCAGAAAGAATTTCACTGTTCAATTTCTGATAATTCGTTCCCATACTATTATTTACCTTTCCATACTATTATTTATCTAACTGTTCCGTTCGTTCTGGTGTGCGGTACTTCCATTCTTCCGGATTCTGATTGCAGAAATCTGTCATAATTTCCGTAAATTTAGAAAATTCTCCTGCGGTAAATCCTGCTTCTGAAAATGTTTTCTGTACCTGCTCCATGCCTGCCTGAAGTACATCACCGAATGTAATCAGTTTATTGACAGCCAATGCATCATGAATGGTTGCCAGAACTGGGTCTGCTTTTTCCATATGTAAGAGTACAATCAAAGAAGAATCTTCTGACATAGCAATATTATCATTGCTTTTCAGTTCGTCAAGAAGCAGTTCAGAAGCTTCCTTTGCTGGAATTGTCTGCTTCATTCTTGACATATAAGTACTCACCATAGATTCTGAAAGACCATTTTTTTCAGCAATTTCTGCCTTGCTGAAATCATGCTTATAAAAATCTTTCAGCATTTCACTGGTACATTTTTCTTTTGTAGTGTCTGCACTGCAAATCACATCTTCCAGCATAGACTGAAATGCTTCAGACATTTTGCCGTTGATTTTCCCCAGTCCGATTTCTTCGAGAAGATTGTTCGGATAATCCGGATTTTGATATTCCAGTTCTCCCATACATTCCTTTTGGTAAAGTTTTTCGATTTCTGTACCCTTGTATTTGTTGATTCTGCGTGGAAAAATATTAACTATCTCCGATATTCTCTGCTTTGCTACAGAAAAAACTTCTGCAAGTTCTGTCTGTGTTCTTCCGTCACGATAATATTGCATTAAAACATCTTTGTTGCGGTCAGAAATATTTGTTTTTTGAATGATTTCCCAAAGTTCTTTTTCAAAAGCTTTGGAAAGCGGATTTTCTGTCTGGATTCCAATTGCATATAACAGATTATTCGGATAAGGCAGTTCCGGTTTTTTCTCTCTTTTTACAGGTTCTTTCGGCTGCGGAAGATAAGGAGCAAAGACGGAAGAAAAGATTTTAGTGATTTCTTGCTTCTGCTCTTCCGCTAAATGGATGTTTTCTGCTTGGTAAAATACAGGCAGGTTTTCCATCAGGCATTTACTCTCAAATTCACCGAGATATTCTAAAAACACGGAATCATTTAAAGCAGTATCAGTAAATCGCATATATCCTTCATTGATATTGAGTTCGGGTAAATCATTCCCCTTTAAAAAAGCATTCAGTTCTGCTATTTTTTCTTCTACCGGATTTGTTGTCTGAAATCTTCTGTCAAATTCAGAAGAACTCAAACATTTCAGTACCTTTTCTTTTTGTTCGTCAGACATTACTGTATCTTTGTCTTTTATTCCTAATTCTGTCAAAATATTCGCAAGACGTTCAATGCTAAAATCTGCCTTTACTCTTGTGTTGTAATAATCTACTGACAGTGGCGAATAAGATGCGTAACTCAGCGAAGGATAAATTTGCTGCAAATCATTATTTTGGAACAACTGATTGATTTCGTCCATCAAAAAGATTCCATATGAATTTTTTTCGCCAAATTTTCCTTTTTTAGGCATTACTATCATTCCTTTCAAAAATTTATTCTTTCTCTGTCTGTAAATGATATTTCTGTTGTTTCATTATGAAATTTTCCTGTATTTCCATTCTAACGGATTTACCCCAAATTCGTGAATCATGCAGTCCGCAATTTCACCAAAGCAAGCTGCTCCGACATTTTCCATGTGCAGAATCCCTTCTGCACCTTTATCAAGAATATCCTGCACTGTAATCAACTGGTTGCGTTTCAGAATATTGTAAGTTCTGATTGTAAAATGCAGACATTCTATTTTAATTTCATTTGGAGTGGGGTTTGTTTCTTCCTGATTGTAAACAGAAAGAAAATACTGCATTGTTTTATCTGCTTTTAATGATGGATTCTGTTTCATTTCTTCTGAAATCAAACGAACGACTTTCCGTGTACCGGAAGGGTGTTTCAGCCGTCTTATCATTTTAGCAGCAGATTCTCTGACAGCATCACACCGTACACCGCAGCGTTCCGCAACTTTCTGATATGTCAGCCTGTCACGGAAATGAAGCATGGTTCTTTTATAGCATAATTTGGTTTCATTGCTGTCCGTTTCGCAGAGCAAATCATCAAGCTTTTCCAAAAAACTCTCTGAATACTCTCCCTGTACAATGCCGAATCCACATTCAAAGAACAGATTGTTCGGGTAAGACAGATTCTTTTTATCTGTTATCTGATATTCCTCTGCATCTGCACCGTAAAAGTCCACCAGTTCGTCAGTAATTTCCTGATACATCTTTTCGGACATCTGCCGTTTTGCACCGTATTGTTCTTTATTGTGCAGACGTTTCAAATCCGCACCGGATAAGGCGAGAACATCTGATACATTCTGAAATCCGCAGTATATCAGCAAATCTTTTGCAGAATCAGAAATACACATCTGACTGACAGAATCCTGTTTCTTGTCATGCTCCTGTTCGTAACGCTTTCTGCCTTTTCGCAGAAGTTCCTGATACCGTTCATGCCCTCTGATTTTATTTCCAAAAAATAAAATGCAGTTTCTTGCCTTGTTTGATGATATTTGAAATGCTTTTCCGATTTCCTGATTGTTCTTTCCGTCTTTGAAATACATCATCAGCATTTCCGTGTTCTGCTGATTTTCAGATTTGTCAATCAAATCCAGAACATACAGTGCCGTATCATAAATGTCATCAGGATAACTGCCCTGCTCCATACCGAACGTTTTCAGCATATTATAAGGGAAATTGTTCTTTTCTTCTTTTTTTCTTTTCATGCAATGTCATTCCTTTCCATGCCGTCAGGCAGAAGTGCAGGCAGCCTATAAAATGCATTGAAATCATAACTGCCGTAATCACAGTTTCTTGCAAAATTTAACGCTTTTTCAATTACCCAGTCTGGTACGCCATGATTCTGCAAAGCTTCTTTTGTCTGTCTGATAAACTGATTGCACTCTGTCATCTGTCTGATTTTCGGAAGTTTGACAGAGTAACCAAAGCAGTCCTCTGAATTTAATCTGCACTGTAAAATCATCAGTCTGGTAAGCAGTTCCTTTGTACTTTCGTCTACCAGAAAATATTTCGTATCTTCTATTACTACATCAGGTTCAGATACCTGTTTCAGTCCGTCATGAATATATTTACGGAGCGTTTCAGGTGTCAATTGCTGAACTTTATTTGCAACCGCCTGTGCTTCTGCTTCTGTTATCTCAACAATGATTTGCATTCCAGTTACCGCCTTCCATGTATAATTCTAATTCTTCCGCAGTACACTGGAACTTCTGCTTGAACTGCTGAATTTTCTTCCGGTATTTCTTCATCACGATACATTCAATTGCATATACCGTTTCATTGTTTTCCTGATAGCAGTCCAGCACTCTGCCGTGCTTTCCGTTTTTCAGAATGGTAACTTCGCTTCCAATTCCAATCTTCATTCTTCTGCTCCTTTCAACTGTATCAGTTCTGATTTGAAATCATCAGAAATTCTGCATTGATACATATTCCGCCAGAATTTCCCTGTCAGATACAGATATTCGCCGTCATAAGCAATTCCGTTCATTACATCATATTGATGTTTCTGAAACATATCCTTAATTTCATTCCGTTTCAGCATATCTTCCGCAAATGCCGTACAGTCAATCCGTTTCAGAACGTTTCCTGAATCAGCATCAATCACGGCAATATCATTCGTCTGCCAGATATTCGCATACAGAAATCCGTCAATCCATTCCAGTTCATTCAGGTTATTTACCGTACTGCCTTTCTCTGTCACGCTGATTTTTCTGACAGTCTGCAAGCTGCCGTCCATAAAGAAAATTTCATCAGTGCCGTTGTCTGCAATCAGATATGTACCGTCTGTTGTCATTCCCCATCCTTCTCCGTGTCCTTCATAGGAAAATTCTGAAACAACGGAGAAGTTATCAGGATTCAGGCGAAAAGCCTTGTTTTCCCTGTATGTCAGAAGATACATTTCGTTTTTCAGAACAGCAATTCCTTTTGCAAAGATTTCAGCAGGCATACTTTTCTGAAACAGAATTTCTTTGCTTTCAGGGGATTCCTTTGCGAAAACATATGGCTTTTCATACAAGCCTGAAGATTCATACAGACAGCCCTGATAAAACAGAAGCCCTTCCGTAAAGGAATTGCTGTCATGCTGTAGGACTGCTGTTGTTTCAAATTCGCCGCCGGACGATACAGGAAGATTGTTCTGTAAATCAATCTGCCGCTGTATCATTTCATATCCGCCGACAACAAAGACAACAGCTATGATACATGATAAAATCCACTTCTTTTTCATGTCTCATCTTCCGCAGCCATTTTTTTTATCCTGTCGCAGATTGCAATAATATTCTCTGCTGTACCGTTCATTGTTTTCAGTTCCTGCAAAGCTTTCTGAAACTCTGCCCTTATTTCCGCTGATGAACCTTGTATTAAAAGATTATAGCTATCAATTTTCTTTAAAGCCAAATTAACATGGGTAAAAGCTTTATCGGCACTTACACGTTCATTCTTCATCTGATGTTCCAAAGCTTCAACCGCCATATTTTTGGCTTCCAGATATTCCAGTTCGTTATATCTCCCTGCTTTCAGCAGTTCAATTGCTTTTTCAATTGTCATATTCAATCTTCCTTTCTAAATCTAATACATCATTATTATAACATATTTAATTATTTTTGTCAAGCATTTTATTTATATTTATGTCATTTTATTTTATTATATTATAATAAAAACCGTCCTTTGATAAGAACAGTTTTTTTGAATCATACTGCAATAACTTCTTTGTCATTCAGCTTAGTGCTTGTTCTATAATAAGAAATTAGTCCTGCATTGATTTTTTCTTGTTTCATTCCTGAATATGCTATAGCTAAAAGATTTTTCAGCAATGGTAAATTTTTAGATTCATAATGCATTTCTTTTATTTTGTATAAGCGTTCATTATCAAAAAGGTAAAAGCAGACATCATCATATTCAGAACCGTTGCTGTTGATAATCTTTCCATTTTTTTCAGAAAAAGACTGCTGTATCATTTCTTCCAGACTGGAATCCTTATCCATTGATTTTTTGATAATATCATTAGGAATAATTTCGTAGGAATGTAATCCGTATATGAACTTCTGCTCCGGTTCTGCAAAAGTCACCGGATATTCTGCAAGAATATATTCAGCAAAATCGGTCGTTTCATCTCCTATTACAGTCCAGAATATTTCTACTTTTTTTACTTGTTTCAGTTCTTTAAGATTATCAAACACAATCGGAATGAACTCTTTTGTTTTTTTCCTGCCGATACGCTGTACTGCTGAAAGAATCCCTTTGTTCGGATAAGGCTTTCCTGCCGAGATTTTTCTGATATAATGCGGTGTGCTGTCTCCTTTCAGATAATAGGCTACTGATACTGTTACATTTGCACTGCTGTACGGAAACCATAAGTCGGCTCTGACTGCAAGTATTGCCTTTCCCTGATAATCAATCCCCAAACGCTGTAATTCCTTATCATTGAACTCCCATGCGTTGTCCTGCTCATACAAAGTCTGCATCTTCCTGTTCCTTTCTTTGGTATGCTGTAATTTCCATAAGCATTTCTGATTTCAGTTTCCGTCTGGTTTCTTTTCTCTGTCTTGCTTTTATCTTGCTCCACCCCTGACGGTGATTATGAAGACAAAGATAATATTTTCGTGCGAATTTATCTTCGCAGACGATTTTTTTACTGATGTTTCTTTGCATTGCTGTCACCCTTTCTGTCAGATTTATCATCTTTTAATGCTGACTGGTATAATGATTCGCATTTTGCAGTCAATTCATCATATTCCTGCTTGTCAATTGCTTTCCGGTGCAGTTCTGCTTTCAGAACTGCTTTTACATCTTCATACCTGTTTTTCAAAACTGCTTTTCTTTTTCTTGCTTTATCAGCGTAAAAATCTTGACAGGCAGAATAAAATTCGTTGATAGCAGCGATTGACCCAATGTCCATTTTCTTCACTCCGTTTCAAACAAGACTGCTGTAAAGAACAGCAGCCTGTTTTTTAATAACTGTACTTTACGATTCTTTATGTTCCAGACAAGTGATTTCAGGGAAAGCTTTTCTGAAATTCTGCCAGTTCTGTTTTCTGCTGATTTTCCGTCATGTTTCCTTGGCAAAAATTTCAGGATTGACTGTGTACAAGTTTTTTCCACTTTGTTTGCTGACAGCAATCAGATTGTTTTCTGCAAGCACTCTGACTGCCTTTTCTACTGTTGCAGAAGAACAGTCCAGCTTTTCTGCAATGAACATAGTAGATTCAGAATACTGATTCTTTCCATCCATTTCTTTTGCCAGAAACAGAAGAAAATGCAAAGCATTTCTTGACTTTACTGCCGTCTGATGCAGCAGTTCGTAAAATTCCAGATTGACTTTCAGATTCATTTATTTCACCCTTTCTGCACTTTTCTCATTTTTTCCCTGTTCTGCCTGCTCCGTAAACAGTTCCAGAGAAGTGATTTCCGGAAATTCTCTGCGGAATTCCTTTGCCATCATATTTACCAGTCCATGATTTGATTGGAAGATTTCTCCTGCCATTGCAAGAGCAGAACCGTCATTCAGATATTGTTCCGGAACAGTACTGCAGATTTCTCTTGTCCATTCCATTACATCTCTGTTCAGCCTGCCGTCTGTTTCATTGCCGAAATCAACAGTATGAAGTGCTGCGGAAAGTACAAAAGCCACTCTTTCAGGTTCATACTGTTTCAGTACATCTTCCATTGCCTTTTCTGTATTCAGAGACCAGCTTTCAACGCTGTAATTGTCAGAAATTGCTTTATGAATCGCACCTGCACACGCTTCATTCGCCTGTGTGCTTTCTACATAGCTTTCTATCTGTGCCTTGTCAGATGTATCAACGGATTTCAGATATAATTCTGCTGTGCATTTTTCCTGTTTTGCCTGTGGTTCTCCGTGTTCCAGAGAAGTGATTTCCGGAAATTCTCTGCGGAACTCACTTGCAGCAGCATCTACCAGTGCCATATGTGCAGATTCCAGATTGGAAGTAATGGAGCTGACTGCATGATTTCTGCCGTCTTTGTACTGTTCCGGCAAATTCTCACGAATCGTTTCAGCCCATTCTCTGTTTTCCCTGCTGATTCTGCCGTCATGCTTCATTTCACCAATTCCTGTTGCCAGACAGTACGCAATTCTTTCAGGAGTGAAGTTTTCATTTGTTTCCTGTACTTTCTGAATTACCTTTGCCGTATCAAGATGATAGCCGTCATGACATTCGCCAATTGCCTTTTTCAGTTCTCTTCCGCAAAGTACATTGGCTCTTGCATTATCAGTAAACTCTTTCAGTTCTTCCTCAGAAGCTGTTTTAAATTCAATTTCTTTCAGATACATTTTACTCATAATATTTGCTCCTTTTTGAAATATGGTTTTACCATATTCTTATTATATCATATTTATTTCATTTTGTCAAGTGTTTTTTAGAATCTTTATCATTTTTTATTTTTATTTCAAATAAAAGAATGACCGCTGAAACATATCAGCGGTATCAAGATTAAGATTTGGTTCTGAAATAATTCAGATATTGTTTCACTTCATTCTGTGACTGTATCAAAGAACTGACAAGAGGTTCTGAATTCTGCTCCTGCTGATAAATACGCAGTCCGTTATAGTACAGCATTTTGTTACTGTCACCGATAAGAAACGGTACAATGTCATTTTCAAGGCATTGTTTCAGCATGAGAAGTCTGCCTGTTCTGCCGTTTCCGTCATAGAAGGGGTGTATTTTCTCATATTCTGCATGGAATACGGCAATATCCTGCAAAGTCATTTCAGACTTGCTGTATCTGTGGAGAAGATTCCTGATTTGTTCTGGCACTTCTTCCGGCATAACAGTGACGGTTTCTCCGACTGCATTCGGATATTTCTTGTATGCACCAATGACTGTATCTCTGCTTTCCATGATTCCTGATTTGAGAATCCTGTGCAGGTTCAGAATATATTCTTCTGTAATCAGCTCGGAAAGCGTATCAAGGATATAATCAAAACATCTGAAATGATTGACTGTTTCAATAATATCATTCACTCTGATATTTTCAGCACTGATTCTCTGCAAGTCCAGAAGATACAGCACCTGTTCTTTTGTCAGTCTGATTCCCTCAATCCAGTCTGAATGAAATGTGAAAGATACTTTCATTATATGGTAGATACCATTGTTATATCCGTCCTTTTTTTCAGAAAGAAGCTGGTCTTTTAGATTTCTCATACGCTGTTTCAGTCCTCATAATTGATTTGCTTATACCCTGTGGCATACATTGCTTTTGAATACCTCAAACGGTGCTTTTCGTTCTGCACAATTCGTGAAATCCCTCTTTTCATTATTATATCATTATTTTTCACAAAAGTCAACAAATGACTGCCAAATTCAGCAGTCACTTATCTTTTTGCTATCAGAATAAAGAAAGTTGCTGCACATTTACCGTTTCTGTTTCAGGAGTTTTTCTCACACTTTCCACTTTTCGGAGTACAGGCTTTTCATTTTCTCCCAGTCTGTCACATAACAATGGTGAATGGACATCATATCGGTGCATATTCTGCATCAGCAGATTTTTATCACGGAGAGCATAGCAGTACTTGCATCCGTTGTTGCAGGTATTGTAAGCACCAATATCAATGGATTCAATACAGCCACACTCTTTCCGCTGTCCCTTGTCCTTGTCTGCTGAAACCGGATAGCCAACAATCTTTTCGATATAATCAGGGTCAATGCATTTATTATGCACAATGCCATATTGTTCCAAATCTATTTTTTCCGCACAAGTGCCGACTGTCATTCCGTTTTTGTCTGCAATTTCTGCAAGCCGTTTGCAGAAGTCCAGTTTTTGTTCCGTTGTAATATAGGCGAAATATTCATCTTTCATGCTTTTCTGCACATAATCGTACATATCCACAAATGAAATCACACATTTATCCGTATACCCTTTCAAATCATTTGCCATTCCTGCAAAAGTCTGCAAATGCCATTCAGGAGTATATTTCATGGTAAAAATGATAGGGTCATACCGCCATATTACATGACCGTTTCCCTTTTCGCACAAATCACGGAACACCTGAATCAGCATATTCTTATTGGGAAGATTCCGTTCCATATCACTGCTGTAACCTGTCAGCGTGAACTGAAAATAGTACGGCAGAGTAATTCTGTCAAGCTTGTTCAGCATGGGAATGGGATTTTTCGTCCAGAAGACGATACAATCCGTAACATACTTGTTTATCGGAATTTCCGAAACTTTCTGATTGTACGGATTCCTCACCATGACATTTCCTGCTTCCAGACGATTCATAAACCATTCAGAGAAAAATGCAGGAATATCGGTTCTTCTGCTTGCACTGATAATCGCCATGTTATTGCTCCTTTTCATCAATCGTATTTTGAATTTTTGTTAATATTATTATATCATATTTATTTGATTTTGTCAAGTGTTTTCTTAATGTTTTATCATTTTTATTTTTTATGATGTTTTTTCTTTTTGTGATTTTTCCTGCGTTTCTTATCAGACTTTTCTTTTGCAGTATCTGTATTCTGCTCCTGATATTCCGCTGATTCCTGCTCCATGTCCAATTTTCCTGATTCCATTTTTTCAATCATTGCAATAAAGAATTTTTCCATATCCTGATACCATTCTTCATTCGCAAGACAAGCAACACCGCAGTGTTCATTAAAAAGGCAGGCATTGCAGATAAGACGGCGAATCAGTTCTTTTTTCTGATATTCTTTCTTTTCATCATGTTCTTTCTGATATTCTTCTTCTGAAACAGTTTTGATATTTCGCAGGTCAATCAGACAACCATCCTGTTTTCCCTGCTGATTCAGATATACAAAGGCAGATGCATTGAAAGCAATAATGCTGCCCTCTGAAATATCGTCTGCTGTATCAATCTCCGCCCATACGTTGTATTCTGTCGCATCATAGTGCGTACATTCATAATCCATGCAGGTAAACGACAAATCCAATGTTTCAAAAAACAAAAAGAATGATTTCACACCGTCTTTTACAACGGTAAATATATCAGTCACTTTGCCAACAAATTCACCGTCAGCATTATCTTCTGCAAAATAATTGCGAATCCATTCATGGTTTTCCCCTCTGTTGTCGAAATAAAGCATACCATCATATTCTTCCGCATTTGTGAGAAAAGCAAGTTCCTGCTTCTTTTCTTCCATATTCATAGTTATTTCCTTTCTGTTTCAGAAGATTTGTTTTCAGCAATTTCAAAACAAAGCTTTCCATCTTTTCCTGTTTTTAGTTTCAGAGGAAAAGCAATCTGCTGAAAATAATCTTCACGGTCATTTTCTTCCAGAAATTCGGTCAGATACTTCAAAATCCTGCGTGTATCAGCAATGGAAAGCTGTACAGAAACTTCTCCGTGCATTTCTCTGCATTGCTTTTCGCCAAGTATATCAAACAATTCATCAAATGTCATGCTGTTTTTTCCTTTCCTGTTCCGTATCTGCATATTTCCATTGATACCCAGCTGATGTTTTCAGCCTTCCTGCACAGCAAAAGCCAATTCCTGCCCTGCTTGCATCCGGCAGTGCTTTCGCTGCTTCTGCGATAGAATCAAATGTACGGATATACTGTCCGTCTGCTGTATATTGATTGACTTTTCGTTTCTTTTTAAGACTTGCCGTATCTGTCTGTTTCTTTTCTGCATACCGCCAGATAAAGCCGTATGCAGTATCAAGCTTTCTCTGACAGCAGCGGATAATTCTTGTTGCATTTGCACCACTGACAGCTTTTACTGCTTCTCTGATACTGTTATGCACACAAATCAGCTTTCCGTTTACAGAATATTGTACGATTTTCCGACATTTTGAAAAATTCTTTTCATAACCGCTGATATTCTGGGTATTTCCTGTTTCTTCAAAAAAACGCCATTGATAATGAAATGCTGTCTTTGCTTTATGACAGCAGTTTCTTGTGATTGAAACACGGACATTGGAAGGAATCATATTGTGTTCTGTTGCAAAAACTTTTGCTGCTTCCAGAACGCTGTCAAATGAACGGACAAATTCACCGTTTTTAGTGTACTGATTTACTTTTTTCTTCATGCTCATAAGGAACGCCCCTGTTCTTTTTTATGACTTTCAAAAGATAAGTTTCAAAGTCTTCCTGTTTTATTTTTGTCACTGTTTCAGTTTCATCTTCCGTACTGCCTGTTTCCGTTTCCTGATTCACCACAGCATAAACAGACTGATACTGACCGCTGTCAGCAAAACTGTCCGTTGGGATTTTCTTCATTCTTCGGTTATATCTCGCAAGCATACCATTCAATCTCTCCTTTCACTTTGTATTGCGGAAATCAGATAAGATTCAAATATATCGCCTTCACTGATATTTTTGGATTTGAGATATTCCGGCAATTCATCTGCATATTTCCAGATGAAACCATGTGCCGTTTTTCCGCCACCTCTTACACAGGAATAAATGCCAGAACTGCTTTTTCCGATTGCTTTTGCAGCTTCAGCAACAGAATCATAAGTATGCAGATATATACCGTCAAGCGTATACTGATTGATTGTTCGTCTTGTTTCTTTCTTAAAAGGTGCAATATTTTCAGTACCTGTCACTTCATCTGCATACCGCCACTGATAGCCATATGCTGTTCCGTTTCTTCCGGCACAGGCATTTCTGACAGCTTCCGGACTGATGTTGAATTCCTGTCCTGCCTGTACTGCACTTTCAAATGTTTTTACATACTCACCATTAGGCAAATATTGATTTACTTTCTTTGTGTTTGGCAATGTTTTTTTCTTATTATTCAATGGATTTTCTATTTTTTCAGGGAAAATCTCATCTTCTGCAAACCGCCAGATAAATCCGTGGGAAGTTACCAGTTTTCCATGACAGCAGGCACTGATGCCGTAACGTAATGCTCTTTTGTCAACAGCAAACTGTCTGCTTACTGTTTTTGCTGCTTCTGTCATATTTTCATGAATTTGAATCAAATTTCCATTTTCATCATATTGCCCTACTTTTGCAGAATCTTTTACACTTTCAATATTTTCATTTCCCTGTATTTCGTCTGCATACCGCCACTGATAACCGTATGATGTTCCTTTTCCTTTCACCAGAAGATTTGAAATATGCAAAGGTCTGCCTAAAATTTCACTTGCTTCTTTCACACTTTCGTATCTTCTTAAAAATGTTCCGTCCAAATCATATTGATTGACTGCATAACTTCTGATTTTTACAGGCAGAATATCTTCGTTTTCAGGATATTCGTCATGAAATCGCCAGATGAACCCATAAGCGGTATGAGATTTTCCAAAACAGCAGCGGTAGATTCCGCTTGTATTTGCAGCAGGAGTAATGGAATTTTTAGCAGCTGTAACGGACGGAAATGTACAAATATATTTTCCGTCAAGAGAATACTGATTTACTTTTCTTTTTCTGCTTTCTCTTTTCAAGGAAGTTATGAGATGATTCTGAAAAATTTTATCCGCATTTGCTTGTTCATCCGGATATATCCACAAATATCCGTAAGCTGTATGCTGTTCACCCATACAGCAGGCATTGAGATTTGCTTTCAGTTCTTTTCCTTTTAATTCAGGATATGTTTCATAAAGTGCTTTTTCAGCTTCTATCATATTATTATATGTTTTTACAAGAGTTCCTTCCAATGTGTACTGACAGATTTTTTTGGAAAAAAGTTTTATTTCCCTGATTGCTGTTTCAATGTTCTGTGTTCCACCGACTTCATCAGCATATCGCCACTGATAACCGTAAGCTGTATTTAAAACTCTGGCTGCACAAGATTGAATAGAAGAAAAATTTTCCAGTCCATTATCTTTTGCCGCTTCTGCAATACTATCATACTTTTTCAAAAATGTGCCATCAAGAGCATATTGGCAAACTGCACTTTTTTCTGTTGTTCTTGACGATTTTGCATCAACAGGAGCGATATTTTCTGTACCTTTTACATCTTTTGCATACCGCCACTGATAACCATAGGCAAGCCGATACTTTTTGTCACAGCATCTGTAAATATAGCACCTGCAGGTTCTGGCACACGCAGTCAGCCGAAGTGCTTCCCTGATTGCTTCCGTGCCTTCAAATGTGCGGATATACTGCCCTTCAAGTGTATATTGATTGATTTTTCTAAGTTTTCTCATTATTTCCACCTATTTACAGAATTTCATCAAACAAATTTTCATGCGGAATATTACGGATAATCGCCTTTTCTTCTGCTGTCAGATGCAAATCATCAGAAATGACAATGCCTTCATGCATAATGTAATGTTCCTGTGCAAACATCAGCAGTTCATAATCCTTTCCAGCAAAGAATTTTCTGTCACACATTGCCTGTTTCTCCTGCTCCGTGACATTCTGAATCTGTTCATGCAGAACTGCAATCCTGTCTGCATATTTTGCCATTGCTTCTGTACTCATCACAAATCATTCCTTTCTTTCTGATAATATTATTATATCATATTTAATTAAATTTGTCAAGTGCTTTTATATATTTTTTGTCATTCTTAAAGTGATAAACAAAAACATTGAAAAAACTGACAAGAGATTCCTGCTGACAGATACAACGTTCTGTAATCGTGCCAAAGGCACTAAATAAAAAATATATATGTGCGGAAATGGAAAATCAGTTTCTATTCTGTGCCGCTTCACCATCAGCAATATCAAACAGTCATCATGTGAAGAATATCATATGCAAAAGAGAGATGAAAACAGAATATGCTTTGCAGACACGAAAAAGCTTTGTACAGGCATGGAATGAAATCATCTGCAATCTTTGTACTGTAAGAAAGAAAACGTCTGTATGAGCCTGCTATGCCCCTTAAAAACGATTGTATCATTAAGAACATTCTGTACACTCATGCCTGTCGGCATGAAATAAAAAATATATATGTGCCAAAATGGAAAATCAGTTTCTATTTTGTACCAGTAAAAATCCCCCTGCTGTACCGCAAGAGGAAGTGAAATTACTTTTTTTGTGTCTCCTGTATTGCAGAAACAAGGTAAGCTGAAAAATCCTGTGCTGTATAATCTTCTGCATATCTCCAACAGAAGCCATACATTCTGATATTTTTTCCGCAGACTTCTTGAATGGCATCTTCTGCCATCTTTCCAAGCAGAGAATCATATTCCGGAATGTTAAGAGCAATAATTGCTTCCTGTATGCTTTCAAATGTATACAGAAGTTTTCCTCTTATTGTATACAGATTGATTCTTTTACCGTTTTTTATCACAGGTATTTTCTGATATGCAGAACCGGAATCAGTATTTTCCTCTTCTTTCACTTCGTCTGTATACCGCCACTGATAACCATACGCAATTTTTCCAAACGAACAGCAAGTTCTTATTTTTGCTTTGATGCTTTCTTCTCCTGCATCTGAAAGACATTTTTTCAAAATCATATCTTTGGCTTCATTTACGCTTTCAAACGTATTCAAATAGATTCCGTCAAGCGTATAGATATTTACTTTTTTTCCATTTTTGGAAGCGAAAGGAGCAGGAGCGATATTTTCTGTTCCGTTGCATTTTTCTGTATATCGCCACTGATAACCACATGATGTATGTTGTTTTCCGTTACAGCAATCAATAATTCTATGATAGTCAACACATTTGACTATTTTACTTGCTGCAATTTCTGCATTTTCGTAAGTATGTAAATATGTTCCGTCCAGAGCATATTGGTTGACAGGGATATTGTATTTTTTTATATTTGCCATTAAATATGTTCACCGCCCATATGAAAGCAGACGGTTGTTAATTACCGTCCACTATCTCCCTGATTTTCCGCAGTTGTTCCGTTGTCAGTTTGCTTTCCACATTAAAATCTCTTCTGAAACCGGAAAACCATTTTTCCAATTCCTGCCGTTCACGAAATTCCTGAATACCTGTTTCATCTTTGAACAACAGATTGCGGTTATTTCTGTTCCAGTCGCTTTCTTCAAGATAAGGAAGCACGTTCTTTCCGGTGCAGTTGCAGTCTGTCTGCTTGAAAGCTGTTTTGTTCCAGTCTGTTTCAGGAGTATTGGAAACATTGACGTACTTTCTGCCGACAGATACCACATACACTTCCTTAATCTGTTCTTCACCATAATGACGGTCAAGCATATAGACCTTTTCACCTTTCTTAAATGCTTTCAGTTCCATTCTGATTTCTCCTTTCAGTTTACCGCATAATGCCCCTGCTGTCAGGGGCATATGCAGTTATTGGTTCTTGCTTACTTAATCTGAATATTCTGTTTCTCTTCAAGGTAAGCACCCTCGATATTCTCTCCTGCCTGTAATGCTTTTTTCAGTGCTACCTTATCAGGTGCATAGCTGACTTTTTCTTTCATGTACTTCTTATCCAGAATAGATTCGTCTACCTG
>Ga0326511_10000101_pt1 | contig 64853 bp, 63 predicted proteins | sample 0_2496_0518_D_FD_203701 | JGI IMG/M metagenome (GOLD analysis project Ga0326511, IMG submission 203701) | Bovine rumen microbial communities from UC Davis, California, United States - 0_2496_0518 | ecosystem: Host-associated > Mammals > Digestive system > Stomach > Rumen | place: USA...
CAACAGCTTGGTACGGCTACCATTACCAGCATCCTGGATGGCCATACGTACGAAGTCGTTCAGCTGCTCCTCAGTGATGACATACTCGTAAACAGTCTTGTCAACCATCTTGGCCTCTGGAGTAGCATCGGGAACAACGGTAGAACCGTCACTCTCCTTCTTCCAGGTAGTACCGCCATCGGTGGTGTAGACCACGGTGTCAACGGCAGATACCTTACAGGTATACAGCAGGTGTCCGTCCTCATCCTCATCCTGAACAGATGCGGTAACAACCTTCTCCTTACCATCGCTGCCGATAACAGTCTTGGGAATCCAGCTACCCAGCTCGATATCTTTACCAGCAAGCCAGTAGATACCGCCAGTGGTATAGACGTTACCATTGTTGCCATAGCGTGTCAGAGACTTGATGCCAAATAGACCACTGCGCTCCATACCGTCACGCATGTCGTCCATGGCAATACGCTCCTGCTTAGAGAAGTCCCAGTCTACGACCTTGGCGCTCATGCGCTCAATGATAGACTCCTCGCACTGCATGATGAAGCGCTGGCAGAACTGCTCACTAGGCTCAGGGAGGTTGTAGTAGCTTGCGGTCTCTACATCCTTCTCACCTGCGGCACGGCCCAGACGTAACATCTTAGCACCTGCGGGAATAGCGGGCAAATCCCAGCGGTTGCTCTGATTTGCATTCTTGATACCATTGACAGCGATGACGATGGGAGAGTTGTACTGGTCACGGCCCAGCACACGTACCATCAGAGGCTTCAAGGTCTCCTGATTGCCTGACTCATCATAACCCATAATCTCTGGGAAGAGGATGGTGTCCATGTAGTCAAATACTGAGTTGTTGGTGGGCTTGATAGAGTGTGCAACGCCGTCGCTGGTCTGAGTGATAGCCTCAGACAGTGTAGTGATAATCGGGCGCTGACCAATCTCATAGTACTTCACCACAATACTCTTAGACTTCTGTGTCTTGGTGGATGCGCGCAGAATCTGGTCGATAGGACACGACTCCAGTTTCATCTCAACAATGTGCTTGTTGATCTGCTTCACGTAGTAGTCATAGTCCTTGATCTGCTGCTCCATAATCTCCTGTGACTGAGTCAGTGTATTGGCACCAGCTACGCCAGTACCAGGGCCACCAGCCAAGTCACCAACAGGGTCTGTGATAGCGGGGTCATCAGCCAAAGCATAGACACTGCCGCTGCCCAGGATGATGGCTGCTGCAGCCACCATGAATCCTAGCCATTTCTTGAACTTTTTCATTTCTTTGGTGTTTGTTAATTATTAATGTGAATTATCTCGCTTCCCTTTGTTAAGGCTTAGAAGTTTTTCATCCTGTTAAGCTGGCTCAGGTACGGGTCTTTCTTCTCCTCAGCAAGGTTTGGGGTAGCGGCTCCACCTCCAAGGTCGGACGGCATATCGTCGCGCTTCTTCTGCTGGCGCTTCAACATGTCAATCTTCTCGTTCTTGCCTCGCTTGTAGCCCTTCTGCTCAGCATCAGCCATACGGACATCATAGTCCTTAATCTTAAACAGACGGAGGAAGTCATCCTTCTTCAGGTCGAAGTTGGCAGCACGGTTGATAAGACCGTTCTCCTTGTCATAAATCCAGTCAATCAAGTCTTTAACTTGCTCCTGCTTGTAGCCTGCCTCGGCAATGGCAGCATCCAGCTCTGCATCCTCGGCTTCTATCTTGGCTTGTGCGGCTGCGCGAACTTTCTCCTCTTCCTCTGCGGCATGCTCTGCGTCCTTCTTGGCCTGCTTGCGTTTAGCCTGACCTTCTTTCAGCTTCTTCTTGGCAGTCTCGTTGTTCTCAATCCAGTCCAGGAAGAAATCCATGTGATTGTCAAACAGATACTCTGTCAGGTCGAAGTCGCTGCCATCAGCGTTCTTACCACTCATCATACCTGCCATCATCTCTGGGGCAAAGTCATTCTCCTGCATGGCCTTGTTGAAACGCTCCATCTTCTGCTTGTCAGCATCGTAGGCTTCAAGGTCACCAAGTATTGCACCTCCCAGAGCCTCATCATCATCAACGTTAAGCTCAGGATTGGCACCCTTATAGCGCTCTGCAAGTCGCTGGCGGCTTGTCAGTTGTGCCTGATTTTTATTTTCTTTTGCCATATTTTTATGCGTGAATTGTTAATTTGTCACAAAAATATAGCATTTTATCGTGGTACTCTTTATAAAATATATATTTTAATTATTATTTTTGCAAACTATTATAGTTGTTAATCATATAAAGTGTAGTTGTTAATGGCAAGACATAAGGCCTCTGTTTCACAAATCTACATAGAGCGCGACAAAAAAGTTCTACCTGAGCTTATACGTCACGCAAAACATCTGGCGACATATCCTACCACAATGAATGCACTATACAAGATTGCTGCTGACCTGCCGACAAAGCGTTTCTACGTAGGCGATGACGCTGCAATATGGTATATGCGAAGACGATTATTCTACAAAAAGACACCTAAGTTCATCAATCCGTACAAACAGCGTCTCTTCGAAGCGCTTTTTGAAGAGGTGACGAAAATGATGAATAGCGAGAAATACAAAACGATAGGATGGAAAAATACAACACTCCTGGCACTGTTGCGTCCTGCGCCGTGTGTGGGCCTCACTCCATCCGTCATAGGAATCCTTACCCGCGAACCAAACAGGAAGAAGAGAAATGAATAAGTTTCGTATCACACTGATAGTCTGCATCTTCATGGCGGCACTCATTCCGAATACTGACGAGCTGGCGGTGTCGGACAATAGTCCGCTTTATACCCATTTCGTATATATCCTAGGACATGACGGTTTCCTGCACTACGCCATCAATGCGTGGTCACTGCTGGTCATGCACAACCTTTTTCGCTGGTACAGGGTATTGACGGCATACCTCTTTGCCGTGCTTGTCTCGTTTGTTGCACTACCTGCACAACCCATGGTTGGTGCATCGGTCTTTACCTGTTTCTTCTTTGGCTTCACGGCTCCCTGGCTGTGGCATAAAGAACGCCTGTTGCTCTGCATGACAGTGGGTCTGCTATTGCTCACCTGTATACTCCCAGGATTTGCTGGCATCCCTCACGTCGCTGCCTTTGCCTTTGGTGTGTTTTTCTCCTATCTGGAGGCATTTATCCGTAATATCCATCATTATCTCAACAGCTAGTGTGTTCGCTGGTTTCATCAGCGAGAAAAGAATATGAGCAAGGAACCTACCATACAGAAGCAGAAAGAGATACCCATGAAGGTGCTGACGCAGATCATCCTCATGGATATCCTGCGTATGAAGAAGCTCCTCACTCCCTACAATCCCATCACAGGAAAGGATGCTCCTGGCAAACGTGTACGGGTGGTCTTGGCCGACTTCCTGCACGGTCAGGAGATGTGGGTACCTGTGGAGATGTTCCGTAGCAAGTTCTTCCGTGCACTGGTCAACTGTGGAACCATCAGCGACTATGTCTCTCGCTATCTCTATGATGAAGACCCAGAGAATGCACGCAAGGCTGTGGTACATCGCCTCATCCGTCTGCGCTGCCGTCATGACTTCTACTTCTTTGCAGGCGCGTATGCACGTATAAAGAATAAGGAGGGTGGCGAGGATATTCCTTTCTACCTGCGTCCTGCTCAGGTGAAGCTGTGCATGGTCTTTGAGAAGCTGCGTCTGGAAGGAAAGTCCATACGTGTCATTCTCTTGAAGTGTCGCCAGTGGGGTGGTTCCACCCTGACGGATATCTACATGGCGTGGATTATGCTCTTCTGGAAGACTCACTGGAACTGCAACATCGTGGGTCACCAGTCTACGTCGGCCATCAACGTGTTCAACATGTACGAGCGCCTGATTAATGCACTGCCAGGATGGTTGTTCTTTGATATCGGGGAACCAATGCCTGAGGATTTCAAGAAAATCAAGGGCGACAAGAATCCGAATATCAAGTATCTGGCTCCTCGCAACTGCATGATACAGACTGGCTCAGCACTCAATCCTGAGTCGGCACGTTCCTCTGACGTGGCCATGGCCCATATCACAGAGGAAGCGTTCTTCCCGAATACAGAGAAGTGGACTCCTGCTCAGGTGGTGAAGTCAGTGGTGTCACCTATCGGCAACCAGCCCTACACCTTTATTGTCCGTGAGTCCACACCGAATGGCATGGAGAATGAGTACCATGACGAATGGGTGCGTGCCAACAGCAAGGATAAAGAGGGAAAACCGCTGTCATCCTACCTGCCAGTCTTCGTGGCGTGGTTTGAGATTGAGTCATACATCAAGCCTTTCAAGGATGACGATGAACGCGCAGACTTCGCCATCTGGCTCTGGCGCCATCGCAAAGATGATACGGGCTATGGTGCTTACTTCTGGCATCTGTATGAGATAGGCGCTTCGCTGGAGGGTATCAACTGGTACATTGAGAAGCTGAAAGACTACGCCTCTATCGAGGATATGCAACAGGAATATCCGTCGGATGCTATCGAGGCGTTCAAATACTCAGGTAAGGCAGTCTTCGACATTTATAAGGTGGAACAGCTGCGTGCCGACTGCTGCGATCCTATCTTCATCGGCGACATCGAAGGTGACAGCTACGACCCCACCAAGGAGGCTATCGCTCCCAGTGTGTCTGGCGGTTCCGTCCCCAGAACCAAGAAGTACGAGAAGTACGCCTGCATGCAAAACCTCAGACTGGTACAACAGCCGAATGGATTCCTGCGGGTGTGGGACTACCCGGACTTCTCAGAGACTGTCAAGCATCGCTACCTGATAGCAGTGGATATCGGTGGCTCCCACAAAACTTCCGACTGGTCAAGCATCGTAGTCTTTGACCGCTACGATGTCATGTACGGCGGCTATCCTGCCGTGGTAGCAGAGTGGCATGGTCACTGTAATCCAGACCAGCTGGCTATGAAGTGTGCTCAGCTGGCCCACTTCTATCAGGATGCTTTCCTAGTGGTGGAGAATAACACTGCCTACTCAAAGATGAATGATACTGACGGCGATGTGTCTGAGCTGTTCTTCCCTATCCTTGTGCCACTGTATGACAATCTCTACAACAGCAATCACTCCAAGAAGCTGAAGCATCGCCAGAAGGAAATGACGTGGGGTTTCAATACCAATACCGCTACCAAGGTGGCCATCGTCCAGAACCTTGTCAGTATCATCCGTGACCGTAAGTACCTGGAACGTGAAGAAGAGTGTCTGAACGAATATGCCTACTACATGCAATATCCCAATGGTAAGTACGGCAACGTGCCAGGAAAGCATGATGACCGTGTCATGTCCCGTGGCATTGGCCTGCTCGTAGAGAAAGAAATGCCACTACCAGAAATCGTAGTCCAAAAGACTGCCGAAGAGGTGGCCCGTGAAAAGCTACGTAAGAAGAAACCTGTCGCTCCAGAACTTATTAACGTATAACAATATGAAAAAATCTATCAAACATTCCATCCTCAACATCCTGTTCGCATGCTACGAACCAGTGATCACCCGTATTGAGAAGTTTCGTGCTACGATGATGTGGCGCGACGGTGTCAAACAATGCATTAAGATGTACAAAGAACTGGCATCGCCTCGCGTCTACCTGTTCTACGACCAGAAGCATATGGTATGGGCACCGATGACCTACGAACCCAACAAAGGTCTCAAACCGTCACTGCGCATACTCCGTCGCATGGGCAAGGCCCGTGGCGTGGCAAAGATACAGGGTGTAGAAGGAATGAAAGAGTATAGCTTCTACTATACTCCTTCGAAGTGGGGTGCTCTTGGTTGTGACGAAGACAACCGTGTGCGCACTGAAAAGCTAGCAAAGTGGATTGCGTACTACATGACGCACCTGTCAGAACCTATGCGGAAGTGCCAGGCGTTCCGATCGTCGGCATCAGGCTCCCACCGTCGCCAGAATTACTAATCGTATCGGAACCATTCTGTCGGCTGGCAACACCTGGGGCCGTTCCTGTCGGGGCGGCTCCGGCCTGCGCCTGCATCTGTGCCAGCTGCATTTTCTCCTGATGGTGCTCCTCGGCCATGCGCTTCAGGCGGGCAGTATCTCCGAAATCAGCGGCATCCAGCATCTGTACAAAGGCTATCTCGTCCTTCTCGTAGGCTTGGTATGCCAGCTCCTTCAGGTCTTCACGGATGACGGCGCTGTTCATATCCAGCGTCAGTGTCAGGTCACACTCAATGTCGCCCATGGTCTCAGGATTGAAGTACTTCCAGACATCCTCACCCGTAATCTGTACGCTGCGGTGGCTGTCGTAGAAGCATTGAATAATCCATACCTGCTTCTTGGCTACTCTGAGCTTGAAGTTGTTATATGACATCACGTAGTCGGCAATACCTGTGGCGCTGGCTTGCTGCTCTGCCATATAGCGACGGGCACTGGTTCCTGCGGTAGGCGCTGCTCCCTGCAAGGCACTCTGCACATTCGACTGCTGCTGTACCAAATCTTTGTCACGATTAAGTATCAGGTCAATACCTGCTGGCAGACTCTTGTTCTGCAAGGCTTGCGGCGGGTTGCCACCTTTCTTGGAGCTGTAGAGTACTACACCGTCTACCTTGACATAGTTCTCTACCATCTCTTCGATACCCTGTATCTCACCAAAGGACTCCTCATCAATAGCCAGAGCACCCTTGGCACTGTTCATCAGGATAAAGTCCAGCAGGATATTGTCGTGGTTGTACTGGCGCTGCTTGTCAATGATACGGTCTTCAAACGAGCGTATCTCTCCTCTCATGCCGTATGCCAGGAATACGTACGGATGGAAATAGAACGAATAACCGTCACGCTGCACCTTATACGGGCTGACACCTTCCTCCAGCAGATAGCCATTGGGGGAGATAAAGCGGTAGTACCACATCTCTTCAATGCGTGGCTCATACTCTATCAGCTCCAACTCTTCAACAGGAACGTAATAGGTGGGGTTGCCTGCCTCGTCAAGGATGGGCACGCCGTTGGCATCCCTGCGGATATTATCCAGACGGCGCTGGTTGTTCTCAGCATCAATGGCTTTCTTATCTGCCAGCGGACGGAAACCACAGGTAGCATTCAGTCTGTCATGACACCACAATGCTCTGTTATACTCCTTGCGCCAGATCTCAATGACTCTGTACTTACCCATCACGGACGGATGCAAGAAGTCCCAGATGCGGTCGCTCTGGTTCATGCCAGTATCGTTATGGCCTGTCAGCGGCTGTTCACTGGCTGCTGCGGTATAGATATCTGTCAGCTTCTTCTCATCGCCAGGCTTGCGATAGAACTGTGTCAGCATCTGTGGCCATGTGAGGTCGTGGGCCTCAGCGATAAACTCCAGCTCCTCCAGGTCGCTGCTCTGGAAAGGTGGCAGTGCCAGCAGGAACGGGTCAACAGTATCGACATATACATCTTCCCTGCCGTTGCGAAATGCCCAGTGGGGCTTCATACAGGTAAATCCCAAGCTGGTATGGCCTTCAAAACCTTCAGCATGCTTCTCAGACATGTTGTTGGTATTGTCGTTCTTACGCAAAAACTCACTGAAGATAAGAGCGTAGTCACCTTCATTGGCATCGGTATTCTTCACCTTTGCCGACATGTACTGATTACGCATATAACCCTTGATAGACACCATCTTGTCAGTGATAATATCACTGGATAGCGGGGCCATACCCTTCATCTCCATATAGTCATGCACCGTCATAGTCATACCATTATAGACCACGGTATCGTTCAACTGCCTACCCATATAGTAGTCAATGTCCCTGATGAACTTCTTGTGCAAGTCATGCATCTGACTATGATAGTAGTTGGCTATCTGCACCATCTGCAGATATTCCGCGCTGTTATTGAAGCGCTCATGGTTGTAGCCCTTGCTACTATTCACGCCCTGTTCTTCAGTACGTGTAGCATCGTTATACATTCTGCCCATTGCTTGTCTGATTTTTATTTTGCGCAAAAATAAGAAAGATTACATACGTGCGCGTTATAAAATGTATATCATATATATTTTATAATCTTTTATCCGTTCATCATTGCTATCTTTGCCACAAATAAACAGTGCGGCGTGGTTCTGTCATGCCGATAAAAAACATAAGCAATATGGCAAAGAAAGTAAAAATCATGGAAGCGTGCGTCATCACTACCGATGACAAAGGACAGCGCACACTCGTTGGCAATGCTAAGGAGGCTCTTACCACGCTTACGAAGAACAAAATCGACGTAACCATCTGCCTGGAGAATACCAGCAAGGAGGATGCTGAGAAGTTCCTGAAGGATAATAACGTACCCTATAAAGAGCTTGCCACTCCCTCTGAGCTGTCAGAGGGTAAGGAGAAGTTTGATGCCTGCGTCATTCCTGACAACAATGTGGTGGTACTCCGCGATGACTGGCAGTGGGCCATGAACAGTGTCGTTGACAAGCTCTTCGACAACAGAGAGAAAGAACCTCAAAAGTCTGAACAGGAAAAGATGGACGAGCGTTTCAAGGACTACAAGCGCTGGGCTGACGAAGCAAACGCTGCACGTAAGAAAAAGAGTGGCGATAACGTCATTGCTTAATCACTGTGTGTCGTGGCTCCGTCACGGCAATTAAAATATCATCACCATGCCAAAGTTAACAGTCACCATCCGACGTAGCAATATCTACCATATCGCAGAGGGTATCAGCACAACGATCTCCCTGCATAATGGTGGTACACCTACCTTCGAACAGCTGTGGGCCTCTCCTGACGAAGCAAAGAAGCTGGATATATACTACCGTGAAGCTATCAGCGACCTGGAGCGCCAGCTGACGGTATGGATTAAGGAGACCTCTGCACAGTTCAATCTCACTCAGGATGGCACAGACTATACGCTGGCTCTGCACATGAGCCGCTTCTGGCCAACACGCCTGGAAGGATTGTTAGACAACAAGCTACAGGACTATCTGGTACATGCTGTCACTGCGGGATGGCTTAACGACTTTGCAGGACTGGAAATCAAGCAGGACTATCAGGCCATGGCGGGCCAAGACCTGCAGGACATCCGTTCCATCATCTGCAAGCGGGAATACGATTTCCATGGTGACGAGCGCCAGACAAACACAGACAAAGGCAGAAACGACATTCAGGCTGCTGAGCGCACAGCAGAAACAGAGAAAGACGGGCCACTCTTCCGTCCTGAGGTAGGCTTGCGTCGTGCTGACAACGTCCAGAAGACGGACAATGACAACACGCCACCCTACTGCCGTCCGAAGAACCTGCGCCACCGCGACAACGACATCGTGGATACTCGTAGCGACTATACGGACTGGAGTGGTACAGGCATCGCCTACAGAGATCAGCGTCCTGCATGCGCTCCCGTTCCTCCTCCGTGCCCTCCTCCACCTCCAAGGAAGAAAGACCCACGAATCCCAGACAATCCCACTCACCCCAACTATCCTCCCATTCACACCGATGGCATAGACTGGGATGATAGATGCTTATACGACGAAGAAGGTTCTGAAAATTACATCAACAATTAACAACATACTAATATGAACGAGAAGAAAATATCATTGACCTTCAGCTTAGAGGAGGTAACAAACGACGTACTGGTGAAATGCAATCAGATAAGTCAGTCCATCCGCGAAGAAGCTATGGATGATATCAAGGCTAACGTGCTGGGACCAGACAATCCTGAGTCACGCTCTATCATCAACCGTGCCGTCACTGAGGCTTTTGGAGAAGTCAAAGCATTGTGCCAGCGCTATCTGAAACAGGGCCGTACCATTGATGACAATACACTGGAACGTATGGTGCGTAGTGTCACTTACGTCAAGGAACGGGCCAAGGATGCCCAAGGTCACCCACTATACGCCTGCACTGTCAGCGGCGTAGAGACAGAGGTGTACCAGGAAGACCACGTCTGGAAGGATGCCATCACTGGAAACACCGTTGACCCTGACGAGACTCCTCTGCCTATCTTGGTAGACACTGACGAAATCGACACCATTACCTATGAGGAAATTCTTCTGGAGCTGTTTATCCCCAACTTCAACGTAGGTGTCACTGACCACCTGAAGTCAATGATACACAAGTTCGTGGTGGACTACATCATGGCTCGCTTCCTGCAAGACCAGCTGGCAGACAAAGCTGGTGAGTACAAAGGACTGGCCGAAGGTGAAGACCGTTCTCTTATCATTCGCGACCTCAACGCCCGCGAGCGCTTCAACTTTCGCAAACCATCATGGGTATAACAACAGTACTGCCATGACAGAGATAAAAGCTTTCGTGGTGTCGTTCTTCTGTGGCGTATTCACACTGCTGGCACCGATACACAACTTCATGTACGCCATGCTGTTCATCTTCTCGTTGAACTTCATTGCGGGCTTCACTGCCGACTGGATAGACATCAAACGCAAAGACCCAGATGCTAATCCCTGGAACAACAAGAAAGCGCTGATGTTCTTCGTGTGCTGCCTGTTTTTCTTCGTCATCGCTGCCTGCGCATTCATTGTGGGCTATCTGATGGGCGAACAGGAACAGGCCAAGGCTGTAGTACAATATATGTGCTGGATAGCCATCGTGGTCTTTGCCATCAACATCTTCCGCAACCTCAGGAAGGTAGCCCCAAAAGGTACGACGTGGTATCGCTTCTTCGACATCTGCTACTACGTATTGTCAGTACAGTTCATTGAGAAATTACCGTTTGTCAAGAAATACCTTGACGAAAACAAAGAAGAGTATGAAAATAGACCTGCATAGAAAATGGCGCAAAACTGGCTACTCAATAGGTATCCTCTCCATCGACGGCAACCGCATCTGCGAGACGCTGGAAGATCAGGACAGGGGACTGAAAGCAGAACTCTCTCCTGCCACCATCAAACAGCTGAAGGTGAAAGGCGAGACGGCAATACCCGTAGGAACCTATCAGGTAGTGATAACCTACAGTCCGCGTTTCAAGAAGAACCTTCCACTGCTGTTAGGTGTGCCAGGATATGAGGGTGTGCGCATCCATTCTGGCAACCGTGCAAAAGACACAGAAGGATGCATCCTCTGCGGACGTAATACGGCTCCTGGCACTGTCACCGACTCTCGCATCTGGACTGGAGTGGTCATAGCACAAATCGAGAAGGCTATCAAGCAAAACGAGAAAGTAACCATCACCATACACTACTAACCGTTGTACATGGTCAAAATCGCAAGCAGTAATAAATGGTTGATTGTCTTTTTTATATAAAATGAATAGTGTTTATCTTTGTAGAAATTAGTTTAGAGTAGATTGTTTTAGGTTAGTAGTTTTTTATGGTTAACAAGAAAGGATGCCGTCTGTGAAGATAGCATCCTTTTTCTTTCAGTGTGCCTGCTGTCTTTGTCAGCGGGTCTACAGCTTCGCATACTTGTTGATGGCCTCCATCTCTACCTGCTGGTATTCTTCTGACGGCTTCATCTGCATATACACAGCAATCCTGAAGAACCTGTACGGACGACCTGGCATGTAGTTATAGAACCACCTGTTGGATGTCCCCAGACTCTGCCAACTCCGCTGGTCGTTGCTACCAAAGACATACATGGTGGGGGCAACAGCACTGTCAGCATACTGCGTGTATCCTCTGATTACATCCATCGTGTCTGAGAATGTCAGTGTGCGCGTTATGATCAGTCCTGGCACGGTGGGCGTATCAACACCACCAGCATAACCATACGTCTTGTCAAGTATCATCACCTTGCCGTCACCCAACTGCACAAACGGCGACGGATAGCCAGGAATGACGGCTTTGATATTTGGAATAGCCATCGTGCTCCATGCCTCATCTCTGATACTGAAGACCATGGCCACGCCAGCATCCACTGTGCCTTCTGCATTAGCTGCAGGTAATACCACTATCCTCTTCGAAGCATAGTCGTAGAACACACTGCCCTGATTGAACAGCTGTACTGCTGGCGGCATCTGGGCCAACAGCTTGTTGATGGTCTGCTGTGCTACCGTGCCGTTACTGGGGAATGCTGCTACCAGTGTGGGTAACAGGGTGCTCCAGTTTGGTATGGGGCCATCCAGCACCTCCGATATGCTCAGCACGTCACTTTCTACAAACCTCGACAGGTTCCTCTCCGTGGCAAACACTACGCTCTGGTCTAGCTGGCAGATAGTTTTCGGGTTGCTGCATACCTCTCTAGATATGTTGTGGATGGCGCTATACAGTCCTGTGGAGGCCACCTTCATTACCCAAATACCATCCGTAGAGAAAGCTATCAGGTCATGGTCACCAACCTGTCCCTGAGACAACGCTCTGGTAACAGCACCCACTCCTTTAATCTTCCCATTACCCACACTATTACGTCCTTCTACTGGGAAGAAGTACGGGTCATCCACCTCAGATGTCAGTATCTTGTTCGGCATGGGGAATGTATCCATACCAGAAGGAGGATATGGCGCTGGGGCTGTAATATCTCCTGTGAGCTGCGTCTTGTAGAACAGACTTGTAGACACTGCCCCGTTTAAGAAGTTGCAAGGCTCCATAGATAATGTCAACATATAGTTGTCAGTCTTACTATAGTATATCATCATCTTGGTTGCGCGACTGTCAGGATAGTAGAATAAAGCGTTGCACAAGCAATACTCGCGAATGAATCCTCCATAATAGGTGTGGACGTACTTTTTGCCGTCTTCTGTCTCTAGTTCTACATACACATCTTTAACTCTTACAATGTCAAGATAATCCGTGTCGTCTGGACTAAGTGGTATAGGATCTGCCTCGTTGATCATTGTGGCGATATTGAAGCCTTGGAATAGTTGCTCCTGCATGCCAAACAAGTTCAAGCGATGGTTATACACATACATACCACTCTCGCTGCTTATCGGCGTAAGCTTGTTGTGGGTATGGTATTCATCCCTCTCCATCATTTCCTGGGAGGTTAAGGTCAACACAGCATTTTCGTCAATTTCTAAATCAGCAAAAGAACCATCTGTACCTATTGTGTCATTTTTAATATCAAAAGACTTGATTTTGTAAAAAGTCGAGCAGTCCTTCAATCGTTGTGTGTACTCTTCGTCGCTAGCCATCGGAATAGCAAATTCGTATGTCATCGGGGAAGAAGGGTATGCTCTCCCTTCGTCTGCATCATAATCAACCAGATTTGATTTAAACAACGCTGCTTTACTGTCACGAATACCATTATTAGGTATCTCTGGCTTTGCTGACTCTATCAACTCATCTATCTTCTCTCTGGCCATCATGGGTGATACAAAGATGTCAATGGACTTGACAATGTCAGACCAGTCTTCTTTCAGACTGTTCAAGGCAGTATTGCTGACGTCTGTTCCAATTGTAGAATACCTAATGTTTACATTGTTGGGCTTGTATACAAAGCCAAACCCTCTAATAGCAACACTTTGCCCATTAAGTTCGGCAACGCCATTATAGTCTCCACCCAGGTTTGTGACTTCTGTAATTCCACTATGAACGTACTTAACCAAATTTGCAGTATATACTCGATAACTCTTTGGTGATGAAATATTCATAAAGACGGGTGCCGAATGCATTGTTATAGAACCATCATACAAACGGTAACAATAGCGAATAAGAAATGGAGCGTAGAAACGGTCTTTTTCGGCAATCTCATGATTTATCTTATTAACTAGAGCTTTTATGCCCTCAGAAACGGATGACTTGTAACTCTCTTTAATACCAACTTCAGTTCCGTAAGACCATTCTGTGATGGGATCATCTGGGGATGTTCCTTCCCAATAGTCCCAAGCGGTTGATCCCCCTACTTTCCCGACTAAATCTGATAAAGTAAAATCTTCGTCGTGGTTCTCAGACGGTCTAAATTTTAAGTCAAGGAAAGGTATCTGGTTACCAATATACTTATATCCTTCGTCAACACTTTTCCATAGGATATAGTGCACACCACTTTTATTCAGCACTACCAGCGTATTACCTACACTCTCAATGGAGATAACCTCGTCGCCTTCGTCAAAGGTATGAAAAGGAGTACCGCCAGTGGTACCAGCTGTGCCGTCTTCATGATACCAAAACAGGTATGGACGGTTGTAGGCCATTTGCACACCGATAAAGTGCCTGTAACTGGGTGTATCATGTACGTACTTCAGCGTAGAAGCTAGCGTAGAGTCCACCATCTCACCTTGCACTTCGTGTTGCACCATACTACCCTCCAGTACGCTGGGCCTCAGCGCTCCATCATGAAGCTCCACATTGGCACACAGCGCCAGCTCACCATGCGATGCCGACTGCTCATCCTTGTTCAGCGATAACCCCTTGAAACGAATTACTTCCTTTGCCATATCTTTCTGTTTATTCCGCAAAAATATACAATCTACTCATAACCAGTGTGATAAAATATGCAATTAAAAAGTTCTATAATCCTTGCAAGTTTGGAAAGAATTAGCTATCTTTGCACCCAGAAACCTAAAACAAGTATTATGCCATCGAATTTAGATAAAGATAATTCCACTTTCTATATTGCTGCGGATTACGTTCTCAATTGCTCTAAAGAAGATGCGGACATCATCTTCTTGACGGGTAAGGCAGGTACTGGCAAAACCACATTCCTTAAATACATAGCTAAACACATAAAGAATAGAGTCATATTAGCACCAACTGGAATAGCTGCTATTAATGCTGGCGGACAAACCATACATTCGTTTTTTCATTTTAATCCTAATGGAATCTATACGCCAGACAATCCCAACCTGAACCCTCGACATATAAGACATCACTTGGGATTAAGTGACGAAAGGATAAAAACCATTATGAATATGGAACTCTTGATAATTGACGAGGTTTCAATGTTGAGATGTGAAATGATGGATGCGATAGACTGTGCTCTAAAAGTTTATCGTAGAAACACAAAACCATTTGGTGGTATCACCACTTTGCTTATTGGAGATGTATTTCAATTGCCACCTGTGGTTAAAAACCAAGACAATATACTATATAACTTTTATGAAAGCCCTTTCTTTTTCAGCTCTAATGTGTACAAGAATGCGCAAACAGTTTCTTTTGAATTAGAGAAAGTATATAGACAAGAAGACCTGGTGTTTCTTGACGTTCTCAATAATATACGTATCGGCAATTACAACTTGCAAGATATGATGGTTTTAAATTCTCGCGTTGGTCAGAAAGCTAACATTGGTACCATTTGTCTGTACCCGAATAACAACATGGCTTCCGCATTAAACCAGCAGAAGTTTGACGAAATACGCCATCAAGTATATGTATTTGTAGGAACTGTAATAAATGAGTTTAACGTTAGGGAAATGTCAAATGTAAGCGAAATCATAAAGCTTAAAGTTGGTGCTCAGGTCATGCTGATGGTTAATTCGTATACGCCAGATGGGTATTTTGATTACTACAACGGTTCTATCGGGACAATCACGTCAATTGACCCTCAGAAAAGCTGGATAAAAGTAAAGTTGGCAGATAGCGGAAGGGAGGTTCATGTAGATAAATACACATGGAAGAATGTTCAGCAAGTATATGACGAAGAAAAAGAAAAAATTGTTGAAGTTGAAAAAGGATCATTTACTCAGATTCCCGTACGGTTAGCCTGGGCTGTCACCATTCATAAAAGTCAGGGGCTGACATTAAATAGCGTTCAGGTAAATGTTAATAGAACATTTGCCTCAGGACAAACTTATGTAGCGTTAAGCAGGTGTCGCAGTCTTAGCGGTTTATTTCTTGAACAGCCTATAGGATTGGGCACCGTAATAGTTGACCAAAGAGTGGTTAACTATTACAACTCAATTAAAAACGAAATGCGACATGCCTTAGATGAGGTTGACGCTGTAACAAAACTGTACGAAGTTTCCAAATACGAATTTGAAAAAGGGAACGCTATTGCAGCTATTAGTTCTTTTTGCAGAGCACGCAAGAGAAATAATTACATGACGCATCTAATCCATAATCGTTATCTAAGATTGGCGAATATTGCAGTTTCAAAATTCTGGATATACAGAAAAGCGTCTGAATTAGTATCAGATATTAGAGAAAACAATTTACATCTTCAGAAAGAGCTTGACCAATTAGAGGACGAACACGAAGAACTTGAAAGAAATAATACTGAGTTATTGTCTTATAATGAAAGTATGCAAAGACATATAAGAACGTTAGAAAACACCAATACAATTCTAAAGCTTAACAATAATGAAAAAGAGAATGAAATCACCAAACTAAAAGATAGTCTTCACGACATAAAACAGCGTTTTATCGACAAAACAATTGAACTGGATAATTTAAAGTCTCTTCCGTGGTATAAGCGACTTTTCTGGTAATAAATACTCCCAATCTGTACAAACAAATTGGGAGTTTTATTACCAACTATTGAGGTGCCTGTATCTCATCAACATCAGCCTGCGCCTTACGGATGGTCTCACGGATTTTTTTCATAACCTCATCCTCGTTCATACCACTACCTAGGCGTTTCTTCTCCTTGTTTATATCTCTGGTGGCCTTGTTGATTTTCTTATTGATCAACAGCCAGCTACCATAGCGCTCTTTCATGTCAGCATACTTGTCAGTACCTTTTGCGGCATCCACCTCCTGCTTGAACTTCTTGGCGGTTCTTCCAAGGTCTTTCAGCTTCTCTTCGGCAATGATGTCTTTTGAGGTGGCCAACATAACATATCTGGCATTCTCCTTTTCGTCGACACCATCACCGTCAATGAAGTTGTGCACCTTCTCGATAGCTTCCTCACGGGTCATCGCCTTATACTCGCTATCCTTCAGGTGTTTCTTCAGCTTGTTCAGCAGGACTTTGCGCTCATCAGGATTCGTGGCGGCATCAAACTTCAATGCGGCGCTGCTTAGGTCTGTCACATCGTCTGTCATCTCACGGCGCTGTGTGGCCTTGATACTAGAGATGGCGGCATTAAGTGCTTTCTCTGCGTCGATACCGTTCATCACACAAGCATTGTAGGTAGCCTCGATACCGTTCCAGTCACCATCCATGATGAACGTCTCAAAGTAATCTTTGGCCTTATAGCGGCTAAATCCCTTGCTTGATGGCATAAAGAAGTCTAGCCACTTGTATTCCTTGTCGGTCTGTGTAGGCATTCCAAACGGAATGAAGTGACGGGCCATGGCTGACAGAGTGGCAACGGTCTTACCGTACTTCTCTCTCAGCTCCTTGTTCTCATAGCTACCATTGAAACCTCCGATATTCTGTGCGCCCAGGAAGTCTATCACCGTACCGATATTGGGGTTGGCTTTCGACATCATGCGCTGTATCAGCGGCGATGGGAACTCTACACCGTGACGTCCAATGAATAACTCTGGGAACTCACGGAACTGCTTACCCCAGCGGACATAGGTCTCTGTACCGTCTGAGTAGCGTCCTGTAAACAGGTGTGTCTGCTGACCAACGGCATTGCCATACATGGTATAGTCATACCACTTCATACCATCAGGATATGCCAGTTCGTATGGCGACTTGTAGTTAGGATTGGTCTTGCGCTGCTCGTCGGCCTTGGCTTTCTCGTCCTTCTCATCCATCCAGCGCATCAGTGCGTTGATGGCATTGTAGAACATGCCAAACCAGATTACTGCACCTATCAGGTAACAGATCTTGGCATTCCTAGAGCGCAAGCGTCTCAGCTCGTTGCTGGCAACGTCCTTACCAAACATGCGCTGAATGTTATCCCAGTTGTACTTGATGTACTTTCTGAAACCACCATCGCTGTAGATGCTACCAAAACCAAAGTTAGCAAAGAAGTGACGGTTGGTAGATATTAACCAGTCAGGACTCAGGAAGAACCTGCGCATCCACTTCAATGTGGCGGGACTAATATTGATAAGCTCCCAGTACTGCCCACCAAACATATCGTTGACATACTGGCCTGCCTCATCAAGCATGCGCTCACGGGTGTCTTCGTCAAGTCCCTTGTCTGCCACTCTGCGGTCTACCTGTTTTGCAAGCTCCTTGAAAGCGCACAGCTTCAAACCGTCGTGTAGGTAGTTCCATAGCACGGTGTCAAAACCTTGATTTATCCAGTCCATAAAGATGGCTGCCGGACTACCAACAGTACCTGCTGCTTTCTTCCATGCGGCATCATCCATCTGCAACCCCTTGAAGAACTCGCGCATCTTCTTAGTGATAGCATTGACATCGGCTGCTGCATAGTCCTCAGTGGCCCCCAACTGTACCAGATGCTTGGCGGCTAACTGGAAGTCCTCAGGATGGGTGTAGGCAGGCAGTGCGTTTCCTTTTATGCTGTCAACAATAATGTACTTAGCCAGATGTTTCAATGCATCGACGGGACCATTCTGTGCGATATCCACCTCCCACAATGCGAGTGCGTGGAAACCACTCAGTGCCAGTTGTATCTTCTTGGCGGTGCTACTGACAATGTCATAGCCCTTACCGATATTGCTCAGCCACTGTGCGGCATCAGGTGTACGCATCGTACCAAAGATGTTGGCAAAGCGCTTTTGGATATGTTTCAGCACATACACATCACCTACTCCTGGCACATAGTACTGGGCATACTTGTCACGCAACAGTCCGTCGGGCTTGTCAGTCATCAGCAACGGCAGGATGGCTTTCACCTCTCCCTCGTCATTCATCTCCTGGACTACCACAAACTTCAGATCGTCCAAGAAGTGACTGTTGGCAACGGCCTCGTTGTTCTGACGGCTGTAGTGCGCTATCATGTCGGAAATGTCAGTGTACTTAGGAACCAGACCTATGCTGATACCATCCATGTAGGTATCAATCTCACGGTGGCGCATGTTAGGCGACTTGGTGCGCTGGCGGTTCTCAATATACTGCTCCCATGCTTTTGGGTCGCTCTTCTCCTTATCCCAGACGTGGTTGACATAACCATCGTCAATGAAACCTGCATCACCTCTCAGGCCAGCATCCTCCAGCACCTGATAGAACTCGTCGTACCATGCCTTGATATGCTCCATGAGCTGCTGCACCTCAGGCTGTCCTTGGTACTTCTCAGCCCACTCAGGCATCACATCGCCACGACCTGTCACGCTGGCGGTATTCAGCAGACTGCGTATCTGCATGATGTCATCGGCAAACAGTTTGTTATAGCCTCCCTTGTTCTGGTTCAGCTGGTTCAGCTTCTCTGCAAGCCTTGCAGCGGCCTCGCGGTATGCCTGCTGTGCGTCACCTGTCGGGTGCTTTTCCTTATAGTCCCAAGCATCGTTGAGTGCTTTCAGCTCGTCCTCAATGGCATCCATGTTGTAGTAGTCAATGAAGGTGTGTGCTTTCTGCACGGCTTCACTCTTATTGACCTCCATCACGGCATTCTCACGCTCTGCCTCCAAGTTCTCCCTGCGACGGTCTGCCTCTATCAGGAATGGCAATGCGGCTCTCAGCTCTTTACCTGTTGCATCAGGTATCCTTGCTGCCAACTCCTTAGCTACGGCATCACTCTTCTTCACAAAGTCATATACCCAGATAGCATCCTCAGCGTTGGCACTCTCAAAGTCCTTGCGTCTCTCAATGACTGCCAGCTTAGCCATACGCTTGGCTCCCTCTTCGTCAATCTCAAAACCTTCGGCATCAGCGAGGTCTTTCTCTGCCAGATACTGGGCCTCCTGCTCAGCATCGGTAAAGGTGGGCTGTGGTTCTACAGTTCCCTCATAGATGCGCTGGTCAACGCTCATCTCCTCTTGCAGGTCGTAGCGTTCTCTCCATGCGGTATAGGCGGCACGGTAGTCCTCGTTGGCACGTCTCAGATAGTCCATCAGCTTAGGCGCTGTTGACCACATATCCTTGTCAGACTCGTACTGTGCCACTCTGACAGCATACTCCTGTGGGGTCTCACCGTCCTGTCGCTTCGGGAAAGCACCTAGTCCGTCGGTTCCACTGACTCCATTGTCATCCATCCACTCCTGCAGGGCCTGCTTATAGTCAGCCTCGGCTCTTTCGTGGAAGTCCTCTTCCTTGGGTTCTGGGTCGCCATTCTCCTTGGCCATACGACGAGCTTCACGCCACTTCTCCCACTCCTTCAGGCGCTGGAAGTACTGTGCCATGCTCTCGCCTTTCTTCTGGCGGGGCTTGCCATTCACGCTACGCATGATGTCATGGTTACTTGCCTGTGCGGAAAGGTTTGCCCTTTCCGTTTCGCTCATCTTGTCCCACTTCTTCAGCGCTGCACCCGTCTTGACAATGTAGTATGCAAGGTCTTTGTCGTTCAGCAGTCCACGTACCTTTGCACCCAACTTATTCAGCAGGGCTATCAGATAGTGCTTCACCTTAGTCCACAAGTCAAACTCGTCGGCTGTCTTGGGGCCTTCCTCGGCAATGTCAGCCAGTATCTCCTGTGCTGCCTTACTGTAGCGTGCACCATCCATCCACTCTGAGTCTATCTCGTCGGCCTTGTCAAGGATACGCTTGCGCACATTGTTCTTAGCACTGCGATATACAAACGTACCAAACTTGTTTACCTCATCCTGACCACCCAACAGATCTACCAGACCTTCATGACCAAGCTTTTCATGGAAAACGGTACGGACAGCGTCATTGGCATCTTCGATATTATCAAGCAACAGTGTTACGGTATGAGTGTTGGGGTCGTAGATACCCTTGGTACCTGCTTCTATCTCAGCTTTCAGCTTAGCATCGGCATCAGCAGATGTCACGGCATTGACCTTTACGCCTCCCAGTGCTTCACCTGCAGCCTCAGCAACATCGGCAAAACCAGTAGTGTCATGTGCTGCAAGCTTCTTACCCTTAGAACGCATGATGTCATGCTCATCTTTCCATTCCTTATACGCTTCCTGACAGTCCTTACCCATACCCTTGTGTGGCGGCAATATCTTCATGCCTCTCTCAGCGAGTATTGGCAACAGCTTCGGTGGTATGATGTCGAAGTGGATACCATCGGTACCCTCAAACTCCTTCACCCAATCATCGGCAACCTCTTCCCAGGGAACCATGCGGACGGGCTTATCCCAGCGGCTCAGTATCAGGTATTCACCCTGCGTACCCCACTTATGCTTACCAACAGGCTTAGCGGCCTTGTCAGCGTGGTACTCACCATTCAGCTCACTCTTCGGATACTCCGTCTCTACATAGATTAGGTTCGGGCGCTCCCATGCCTGCTTGAACTGCTTATTGACCTTGTTAGGACGGATATGGATATACGGATTGTAGTCCACACCACCTACGGGCTTGCCATCAGGCTTGATAAGGTCTATCTTACCTTGCTCGTTAGCCAGCTCAGGATGCTCGTCGCTACGCTCCCACTTACCATACTCAAACGGTGTGGTAGCCTTCTTACCCTCGCCTTTTTTACCCAGACGGTTAGCCATCGGACTACCCAGCGTGCCGTCCTCGTTGGCTACCACATTCCTGTAGCCAACCTCCTTCGGTTCCTTATCCAAACGCTTTACGGTCTCAGGGTCATCCTCGATATGGAACATAAGTTCTGCACGCTTCTTGATTTTCAGGTCATCAACATTATATATAATATAGGTGGTGCCATCGCTGCCTTTGACCTTAGATCCGACATAACCTAATTCAGAGAATATCTTAGAGACGTCTTCTGATGGAAGAAACTGCTCCATGACACCCCTTGCGGCATCACCAGTACCCTCATTAGAGTCTACGATTTTCCACTCATAGTCAATGATGTCGCGGTTCTTCTTCCAGTATTCAGCCTCATCACCGCTGTTTATTCTTTCAAAGAAGGCTTTCTTAATATCTTCCTTTTGTTTCTTGGTGAGCTTCTTGTCAAGGTCAAAATAGTTCTTACCAGTATCATCTGGAATTTCTACCTCATAGACCTGCTTAGCAGGCTGCTCTACAATCTCTTCTTGGAAACCGAGAGTGCCAGGATGCTCTTTCTCCTGAAGCAAATAGTCCATGGCCTGCTCTGCATTGCTCTTGCCAGCATCAGGAAGAGACCCAAACGGGTTTTTGTCTCTGTGTCTGTTCAGTATTTCAATGGTATGCTCACAGGCTTTGATAGCCTCGTCAACATTGTTGTCGGCTTTCTTCAGATATTCGTTAGCCCTGACCAAAGCTGGATCGTGTACTATCTCACCATTAACAGTATAGCCCATTTTCTGGATAACATTTCTGCGTCTGTCAGAAGACACCTTGGCGTAGTAGCGGGCTGTGCCCTCAGAAGAAGTTACATAAATGCCATGACCAGATACGGCCTGTCCTTCACCAGAACCGACTTTTGAAAGGTCAAACTTATCAAAGATGGCGCTGCTGCCATGATAGCCTAACATGGCATTGGCATCGTCGTACGGGTCTGCCACCTTCATCACTTTTTCAAAGTCCTGATTAACCAGGTCTCTGATAGGCATGCGGATAATGGCATCCAGACTCGTCCAATCGTCACCAATGGTTTTGGTATGCTTGCCAAACAGCCTCAGCACAGCCTCCCAGAACTTTCTCAGGGCATTCTTCACCTCATTGATAATGCTCTTCGGAGTATTCTTCTTAAAGGCTGCTTTCATGAACTCATCCTCTCCAGCTGCACCGGACAGACGGGCGTGTACCTCTGAAGCCATACGGTTCTCGTCGTTCCAGATGTTGCGGTAGTTAGGATTGCTGGCCACCTCTTCCCACATAGCGGTCTTCTTCATGGCGGCAACAAGCTTTTGCCACAAATCAGGATGCTCCTTCATGCACCAGTTATCCCAAAGGTGGGTAGTCTCATGCAACGGCGTGTTGGGGTTCAGACCGTCCTTTGTCAGGTACACCTGCTTACCATCACTCCATCCCAGCAACTTTTTACCCTCCTTCTGGAACATCGGCTGACCCTGCATGACAGACTCCCTCATTTCAGGAGTAACGTCGATGCTCCACATGGTAACGCCATCGTTTTCAAGTGCTGGCAGGTCAATCTTCTCTACCTTGACACCCCACTTCTTACCATACTTATTCATGAAGCGTGGAAGCATCTCATCATAGAAGCCTTTCATGCCCTCACCACCAATGCGTAAACCGTCGCCACTGATTTCGGCGGTTCCGTCTGGATGTTCATCGGCCTCCTTTATGATACGGGCACCAAGGTCTTTGCCAAAGTTCTGAAGTATCTGCTCTTTTGTCAATAAGCCTTCCATGCCTTGCTCATGAATATAGCCACCTCTCTTATCCTTGACAAATACATCGTACTGCTCAGGAATGACTTCACCAGTCATGGGGTCACTGTGCGGATAGGCATTGATGCTATCAATGACACCTCCAAGGTCGTAGCGGTCTGCCTGCTGGTCACCAGTAGTCCAGGCCACCTTATCGTAGCCGTTCTCGGCTGCGTATCTCAGCATGCGCTTCATAGCCAGTTCATGCCAGTTCTTATCAAATGGGGCATCAGGAATATCTGAACCGCTAAACGGACCATATCCGTTTTCTTGCAGATATTTATTATAGTCTACTCTAACCTGCATAGTCTTATTGAAAAGATCGCCCATTTTCGACCTCTCTTCTTCTGTAAGACCATAACTGATATCATCACGACCATACTTCTTACGAAGCTCAGAAGAATAGTTGTGGTATTCTTCATTGGCTTTGTCGTATGCCATCTTTTCAGGAGCATCGGCTGGCGGGTCTACTCGATACCCTTTATCTCTACCCTCCTGATGACGCTTTGACTGTATCTCGTCAATGACCAGCACCTTCTTCTTTCCTTCGTCGAAAGTTTTGCTGTACTCATCTTCCAGACGCTGCATTTCTGCATGTTCCTCGTCGGTCATCTTTGTAGACAGTTCCAACGGGTCATCACCTGTAGCATACTTCTCAACTAGTGAGTCGTAGTAGGTATCCAAAGCTTTCTTAGCGGCTTGGTGATTTGCACTCATACCGTGTTCTATCTCGGTATCACCAAAGCGTACCCAGGCAACAGCACGGCCTCCTCCAGCATCTCCAAAGTGTATCTCGTCACTTTCGTTCCATGGTTCTATGGTGGGAACTGTCAAAGCTATTTCACGCTTGTTATCTAGGCCATTGGTGGTATAGGCCATACGTGTTCCGTTTATTGGGTTGTCGATATCAACCTCTACACCTAGCATCTTGGCTGCATCTTGAAGGTATCTAGGATTACGTACTACCAGATTTTCTGTGTCACGCGTAGCAAAATAGGTAATAAAGTCGCTGCCATATTCCTCACGCAACTTTTCAAAAGCTGCATTCTTGGCCTGTGAAGGACTGTCAGCTTCCTTCCTTGCTTCATGATACAACTCACTCCAGCGCTTGTTAAGAGCTTCCATTGGCTCCCGCATGGCCTTTGGCAAACTGCTTACTGATAAAGAGTCGTAGTCTTCATCTTTCCGGTCTCTCTTGATGTTGCTGTAGTTAACATCTTCTACCTGTATCTGGTTCTTACGGATATAGTCCAGGAGATCTTGCTTGGTGACGCTACCTTTCTGGTCCTTCAGCCAGTCAGAGAGTCCCAGCCACTTATCTTCGCCAGCTTTCAGACCGCCATTCTTCTGTAGCATGGCCAGCCACTGCTCAGGGGTAGCTTTCTCCTGTTTGATAGCCTCAACAGCACTCAGTGCATTACTGATAAAGATAGGTGCCGCTGTGCTCGTAGCGTTATCTGCGGGTTCATCACCCCACATGAAGGAAATAGTCTGCACTATCTTGGCATCGTCCTCGTTAAAGATGACATAGTTGGTAGCACCATTGCCACCTCCCCAGATGGTGCCAGCAGGATACTTCACACCGACAAAGCCTAAGCTGTTCATCAGCTTGCTAACTCTCTCAGCATCTTTCACCCTGCCACCAAAGGCCATCAACAATCTGTCGTGTATCTCCTTGTAGGCAAACTGCTCGCGCTCTATCATGTCAGCCAGCGACTCCCAGCCATTCTTGTAGTTGGTATAGATGAAACTCTGCTTTGGCTCACCATCCAGCTGACGGACAGCATCGGCAATCTTCTTGCGCAACGGTTTCTTGATGGTTACCATCCAATCAAGATAGTTGTCGCCAGTGTCTTCTGGGATTTCCACCTTGTAGAGAAGTCTCTTATCTGTCAGATCTGCGTCGCGTACCTTAAAGTCGGACTTCTTGGAGTTCTTCAGGATATTCAGCACTTCTTGCCAGGTATCCTTCATATCTTGCTCTTCGGCATAATCCATCAAGCGCTCTACAAAAGTAACAGCCTTTCGGATGGTTCCCTCACTATTCAGCGTATCGTATGCCAGACGGAGTGGGTCAAGCTTGCTCTGGTCAAGGTCAATCTTCTCGCCTTTGTACAATACTTCCTTACCGTTATATCCAGGAGTCTCATCGTTGTATTTTCTCTTGGCTACAGAGTTTGCATAGTCTTCTGCAATTTTCTCGCCATCGGTGAGATAAGTACCCCAGCCAAACACCTGACTGCCTGCACCCTTGCCCATATTGCTATGGTCAAACTTGGTAAAGGTATAGCCACTGCCATGCCACGTCTCAATGTCGGCCTGCAAGTCCATCGGATTATTTACCTCCTCTGGCTGGGCAATACCTGTTGTATCCTTATACTCACCACTGTAAAGCATCTGCTCTACAGACTTTACAATCTCAGAATACGGGCTACCATCAGCCTTACGAAGCTCCTTGTCAGGATAGAAATATTCTACAATATGGGCATTGCCATCGTTTGTAACGCCCGCATTAGGCTTTCGTGAAATGACAATGCTGACACCATTGGGTTCCTCACTATAGTCAAAGTTGCTGACTGTGACATTATGGTCGGCAAGGCGAAGAGTAACAACAGTTCCGTTCTTGGCCTCAATCGTCACATACTGGCTGTTTGAACCACGTTTCTTGGCTCCAACGGCCTTTGCAAGCAACGAAATAAAGCGGTTTTTCTCCTCGTTTGATATTTTTTCGGTGTTTTTTGCAAGAGTTTCAAGATTATTTTGTACCTTTGCAAAGTCAGAGTCAGTAACGACGGCGTCTTTTAACGGTGACTTTTCACCTAATGCGGTTGCTGAAGCTGACGTTTTTTTGTCACCTCCCATCATTTGCATCAGTTCGTAGTACTCCGCTGCCTTACGTTGAATTTGTGACTGTGCCGCAACATCCTCAGGATACCCTATATCCATTATCTCCCAGCTTCCATCAGGAACCAGACGCTGCATACTTTCCAAACCAAACTTGGCAGTACTCAGTTTCTCAAAATACATGGGCACACCGTATGGGTTTGACATATCGTAGATAATGTATCGACCTCTGCTTCCGTGCGGACTATTAGCACGCATATAAGCACTACGGGCAAACTCCTTGATAGGCTCCTGGTTCATCATAGAGAAGATCTTTAGCATCTGCTTCTCTTCTTCCTTGCTGACGGCCTTATAAGGAACGCCTGCATTATCCATCGCTTTCAGCACGGCCTTGGTAGCAAGCTGTTTCACACGCTCGTCTTCGGTCTTAGGTTTCCTGCCCAGGTACTGTTTGATAATATCATCAGCCTCCTTCTTATCCTTGGAAACCTCTTTACGACGCTCAACCTCTTTTAGCACTTTCTCAACAGCATCCTGCGATTTGGCTACAGCCACTGTGCCCGTAGCATCAGCTTCGGGTTTCTCTGACTCTACATCAGCGCTCTCCAAGAATGCCATCTTGTAGCCTGCCTTTACCAGCTTAGGTGACAACGTATCAAACTGTTTTTGAGATACGGTAACAGTCTGCATGCCATCACGCTCACCTTCGCTGGTGTACGTATTGCCTACGGCCTTAGTGCTGTCGCCAACAAAGACATAGCCATCATCAGTGGTATATCCTACTAGCCCATTCTCGCCAGCTTGCTTCTTCAGCTCTGCCAGCCTCTTACCAAGTGGACTGTTTAGGTTAAAGCCATGCATATCCATGACCACTGTCCCCGCTGCTTCTCTAGCGGGTTCCTCAAAGTCCTCATCACTGAACAGATTACCCTCTTCTATCATGAACTGGAAGCGGTCGCTCAGCGGAATGACGTTACCGTTCTTGTCGGTAACCACTGGCTCTGCGCTCTTCAATGAGGCCACATGCTTGCGCTTCTCTACACTGTCTGCAAGGCTTGCAACGATACCCTTGCCTAGTGCCTGGATACATGCCTCAGCGGTATTGCCAGTATCTACCACATTGTCAATGACCACTGGCAGCTTATCGGCAGGCAGCTGGTCTGTAGCTGCTACAATACCCATCTCACTGGAAGCAATAGGCTTGCCAGCATACTTGGCTTTGTACTGACTGGGGCGCTCACCACTTGTCAGAACGTCGGCAACGGGTGCGCCTGTGCGCTCTGAGATAGCCTTGGCCAAATCCAGCATGTCGGTAGCCTTACCACTGTGACTGGGCGCTGGTACCAACACGGCATCCTTTGGAATCAATGGGGCCATCATGTCGGCAACCTTGGCAATTACCTGTGGGTCACGCTCCTTAACGGCATGGGCCAATGGACGCATCTTGCGGTAGCCTTCTACAGCGATATACGGTGTGATACCGTTGCCGATATTCTCCCTGAGGGCTGCATCAAACAGCTCCTTGGCCTTGGCATTGTCACCAGCCTCAACAGCTTTCACGTAATCGTTATCACGCTCTTTCAGCCACTGCTCTACACGCTTGCGTGGGTTCATCTTGTTAGCGAAGTCACGCACTACCTGGTCATAGACCTGCTCAGCACTCTCGTACTTGATATGCAGGAAGTCACCAATGGCTTTCCAGAAGTCCTGAATGGCCTTGCTGATATTCTTCCAGATGTTTCCCCACTTGCTCTTGTAGTTCGGGTCGCGCTGGTTCATACGGGCGTACTCCTGTTCTGCCCACTCAGCGCCACGCTGGCCACTGCACTTGGTAATCATCTCCTCGGCAATATCATCCTCGCTCTTCAGGTCGGGGTTCAATGCCTTGATAAACTCCCAAGTATCCTTGTCGGCTTTCATCAGGCCAACAATATTCTGCCATCCTTCAGGGTTCAGCCTGCGGAATGCTTCGCACCATGGATGGGCGTACTCATGGATGGGCAGCTCAGCATCAATCTTGCGGGGGTCCAGATACATCTTACCTCTGTAGACAAAACCGTAGATCTTGCCATCAGGGGTTTCAAAATGTCTCAGTTTACCCTCTTCGCTGTTGTCTTTCTCAGCCTGCTTGCGTACCTTACGCATCTCTGCTGGGTCGGTGCTGACGTCAAATCCCATACCTTCCAGCTGGTCAACCATAGCGCCACCAATCTCCTGCTGCTCTACGGCCTGACGGAAGAGGTCGGACTTCTTCTCTATCTCCTTGTCAATGGCAGCAATATCAGCGGTGGCTTGTGCTACAGTGTTCTGCAGCCTCACACCTTTCTCGGTATTCTTCAGCTTATCAATGGTTCCAAGCATCAGGCGGGCAGTGCTCAAGTCGGCCTTACGCTTCTTACGGGCCTGCTTCAGCTCGTCAATGCTCATAGCCTCCAGCTCACCAACCTTATAACCTGCCTCCACTACTCCCACTGTTTCTCCAGAAGGTTCTGCGGGCTTAGCGTTCTTTCGCTCCTCCACATCTGCCATCAGCTGCTCCATATTGTTGCTGACGGTCTCGGTCTGACGGGTACGGCTATACTCTGCAAAAGGCTTAGTCTTGTGGTCGCTATCTTCCAGCCACTTGTCAAAGACGGACTTACGTACACCAGTCATCTGCATGACGTGCTTATCCCACCAGCCTGGCTCGTAGTTACGCATGTATGCTCTCTTGGCGGCTGCATAGCTGGGATAGCCATACATCACCTTATGCTCGTCAAAGGTGCCATCCTCGTTCTTCTGGTCTACAACATATACTCTGCCGTTCCAGCTATCCAGATCGGCATCATCGTTAATGAAGAAGTCCAGATGGTCACCATCGGTACCATACTTCTTACCGATATAACCATAGGTATCCTGCATCTCAATGCTCCATGGCTTGTCGTTGGCATCTTTGCCACTGCGTACACTACCCTTTGGGTTCTCGATACTCATTTGATAACCACCAAATGAGATATGACCCATCTTATAGTTACCAGCCTTCTTCTGCTCCTCGGTAGGCTGGGTATTCACTTCTTCCTTGGCCTTTGCAAGCCTTGCAGGGAAGCTGACATCTTCTTGGCTATCGAAAATCTTCTTGTCGAATACTGCAGAAACGGCACCGTTGAATGGCAGGATTGTCTCAGGATGGATATTCCGTAACAGGAACTGCATAGCATATCCCTCATCCCTGCTGTCAACCATCTCACCAATCTTCTTGCCAGCCTCAGCGACATTGTCTGGAGTAAGATTGCCGATAATGCCTGCAATCTCATCAAGGCGGTCTGCGTACTTCTGCTGGAGATATAATCTTGCCATCTCAGCATCATACACATTACTGTTGTTGCGCTTGGAGTATTCTTCAAAGCTCTCGCCGTCGATATACTTCAAGCTCTTCTGCTCTTCCTTGGAATAGTTGTCATCATCAATCTTGATGACATCTTTGAGGGGACCTACTTCTCCGTTTTCTTCTGCTTCGGCTGGCTTTCCTGCTCCTGAGTCTTGTACTTCTGGGGTTGTTCTTTGTTTTCGCCCATAGTCTACTCGTCCTCCAGGTCCACTTTCCTGTACGGCTGCGGGAACCTCTTCTTTATCTGCTCCATCGCTGCCTTGCTGACCTCTTCGCTGGGTTGCTTCTTTTGCTCGATCATAACCAATATTATGTAATATGTTATCAATAATTTCTTGATGCTCTGGACTCAGGCGTGGGAACAGATTATCAACCTTGCCTGTTGCCATTTGATGCGCAAAGACATGCACAAGATACTCTTCGTGCTGACTTTCCTCTGGCTCGTCCTGATATCTCTCCTGAATGGCAGCTTTGTGCTTGGCTGTTGCCTCTGGATTGGTTGGAGATGCTGTGTTCCAGAATGCCTCCGACACTTCACGCAGTCCGTTTCCGTAGTACTGCTCTAGACCTCGGTGGATATTCTCATGGAAAATAGCCTCTTCTACATTCTCTGGAGAGAGATACTCTGCAAAGATATAGATTTTTTTGTTTTCGGTATCGTATAATGCTGGAACTTTATACTTCTTTAAGTATTTTCTGAGGTCTTCAACAAATACATCTCCAACAATCTTTGCCAGCTGTTCGTCAGAATTGATATCAACCATCTCTAATGGTGCCAGCGTTCTGTATTTCTTCAAATACAGGTCAACGCCATCTTTGATAGTTTGCAGATGCTTTGCAGCTAGTTCTGCATCATTCTCGCCAGCTCCTCCTTGACCTTCTGCCTCAGCTGCAGCTTGCTTACCTTCTTGCCCTTGCATGACCAGAGTACTCTCCTCTTGGCTTCCTCCAGCACGTCGTTCATTTGTTCTGTCATATTCGTTTGCTAATTGGTTAAAATACTCTTCACTGTTCTGGTAGCCTTCCTGCTCTGCCAGACGCTGCTCTAAGTCAGCGGTAAAGGCATCATACTCCTCAGGTGTCATACCTGTCATCTGCATGATGGCTTCATCCTCTGCCTGGCGCTGGGCCTCTTCTTCCAGCTCACGCTCTCGCTCACGGTTCTGCTCGTAGATCAGCTCAGCCTGAGCGATACGGTCATCAATGACGCGATGGCTGATATCGGTAGGCTTCTCTGCCTCCTTCAGCATAGTCAGCAAGGCGTTGCGTACCTCGTCATCACGGTAGGGACTACCCTCATAGAGGTCGTGAATAATCTCGTCAATACCCTTACCTTGTCCTGTGGGTGCAAGGAAATAGTTGTAGCCATTGGTGTCATAGCCTGCACCAACACCACGTTTCTTGTCCTTACCCATCTCGGCAATAAGTCCACGTACCTCATGCTCTCCACGTTTCAGTCCTTCCCAGTTGATGCTGCCCTTACCAAGGTTCTCAGCAATATACTCATAGACATCCTGCGGCTCCACATTGTCAAGGATAGCTGCTGCGTCGGGGTCATCCTTAAAGGCTTCCTGTGCCAGCTTCAGTTTCTTCGTCTTGTCTGTCTCGCCTGCCAGCTTAGCCATGGCCTGCTCATGGGGTGTCATATTCTGACGCTCATTGATAGTATAAGCTCTAGCCAAATCCGTACCCAGCTTCTTCCAGGCATTCATCTCCTCAACCATCTGAGTCATGCGCAGACCTAATCTGGCCTGCTCGTCGGTCAATGATTTCACCTCGTTTGGAGTAAGGTCTGTCAGTCCGTGCTGATAGTCATCCAACTGCTTCTGGATATTATCGTACGTAGGATACACATCCTGACGATACATCTTACTGAGCTGCTTGCGCTGTTCCTCAACAAAAGCTTCACCGTCGCTACGCTCAGGATACTTCTCCACCACCTGTTCTTTGGTAGGCATATTAACCTTCCATGCTGGCTCTCCTTCTGGCGCAACAATCTTAGACTGACTCTTAGCTTTGCCAATCTCCTTGATGCGGTCTTTCTCAAAAGCCAGTCGTTCCTCATCGGTCATCATAGCCTGACGTATCTCGCCCCACTTTCTGCGCTGGGCATCAATGGTTGCAATCTGTGCCTCCAGTTGTTCTGTACGCTGACGCAGTGCGTCGGCCTCAGCATCATCGGCCATGGCCATATCATTACTGGTCTGCTGCAAGGCTTGCAAAGCACTATCCTTGTCAACAGATAACTTGGCAATCTGTCCGTCAACATCACTCAGCACCACCTTGCGGTCTACAGGCTGTCCGTCTGGTCCCACTTGGCTTAGCAGATACTCTGCGGCAACCTCAGGCTTGGTATCCTTATTAGTAAGGTCGGGAGTACCTTCTGCATAGCCCACAATACCTTTGTCAAAGCGTAGTGTGCGCTGCTGTTCGGCTGCAGCGTTCTTCTCCTGCGCCAGCAATTCCTGTATCTTCACCATGTCGGCAGCATCAATAGCCTCAGCCATCTGCTCTGGAGTCATAGCCATACGACTACCGTCTTCCATCTGCACAACAGTATTACCTTGCTCGTCCAAACCAAGGGCTGTGACATGGAACAGCTGGTTACCCATCACCATATCAGCTTCCTGACCGTCCATCAGCATACTACCCTCTGCCAACATATTATAACGCTGGGCCAACTTATTACCATAGTCAGCAACTTCCTCAGCAATAATATCCTCAGCCGGACGGGTGTATTCAACCTGAACAATCTCGTTAGAGTCCACCTGGTCGGTGCGGCCATCCTCAGTGGTCACAAAGACGGTGCTGTGGTAACCGTTCATATCACCTGACTGGTAGTACACAATACTGTCATCTCTCAGGCGCAAAGCGGTAACATCCCCCTGCGGGTCTGCAAACGGCATTATCTGCTCACGCCTCAGATACTCGTAGTCAGCTATCTTTCGTTCAATGGCATCGTCGATACCTAGGCGCGTCTCATAAGCGTCGATATAGGCTTCAACGGCCTTGCGCTGCTCAGCACTCAGGTATGGTGACTGTTGCTGAAGGATACGCTCAGCGGCCTCCACATCACCCTGCTCAATAGCCTGCATCACCTGCTGACGTGCATAGCCTGCCTGTTCACCGTCTGGCATCAGTGCCAGCATACGGGCCTCAGCCAGCTTGCCATCATAGTTCATTGCTGGCAACTGACTTTCGTCCTCAGCAACAGAAGCACCACGCTCATAAGCGGCCTGCCTCCGTTCTGTTTTTGTAGTCCCACTACCATCTGTAGGTAGCCCACTACCATCATCAGCCACTGTGCCCGTAGCATCAGCTGCGGGTGTTCCTATACGTTCCAAGTTCTCATTGAAGCGCTCCATATAGGCATCCTGCAAGTTCTTGATATAGGCATCCAATACACCGTTAGCTTCCTCGGTAGTCAGTTCTGACAGCTTATCAAGGTTGTCAACATCGACACCTGTTTCTGCTTCGGTGCGACCTTTGGCGGTATCTACCACATCCTGATAGCCTGTCTTGTCAGCAATACGCTCTAAGCCTCCAATAGTGTTGGCTCTGGCCATCTCCTGCATAAGCTGATAGTCTTGCTGTGCCTGCTCAATACTCTGGTATTCCTTGGTTTCGATAGGATTACCATAGACATTCTTGGTGGTAATAGTCACATTACCATTCTCGTCAATATCCATGCTGGCACCAAACACTGGCTCCAGACTGAGCACCTTACCAGTGGCGATAAACGCAACCTTACGCTTCAAGCTGCTGCTTATCTCAGGATTTCTCATAACGGCATCAAAAGCATCAGCATCGACATAGGCTTCTGTAGTCTCTGTGTTGCGCTGGCCTCTCTTGCCTGTAGCATCTTCTGTATACTCTGCAGCAGCTCGTCTGACAGTAGCACTTTCAGGGGCAATCTTGCCAAACTCTCCAAGACCTTTGAAGATGCTGTCAAAGTTGTAGCCTGCCTGTTTCAGCTCTTCAATATCGCGCTGGTTAAGCTGCATGCCCAGGTCTTTGCTTTGCTGGTAGCGCTTCAAGAACTCCTTAGGATGTGTAACAGCACCAACGGTTTTCATACCCAGCACCATACCAAGAGCTTCGCCAGTGGTATCTGCCCAGTCAACATCGGCAATATCAATACCAAGTTGGTGGGCTTTTTCAATACCATTAGCTGCGGCAAAGATACCTGTCTCAGCACCAACACCAGCAATGTCTGCTAGTACTTTCTTTGTTAGACCGCTGTTTCGTGTAGCATTGGCTATCACGCCTCCAGTAGCACCAAGAATACCACCAAGGGTAGCACCATGTACAGCCTGCTTGATAAGGTTGCCAGCATTAAATTCTCCTTCTGCTAGCTGACGCACAGCTTCTGACTGTACATCGTAGGTGGCAAAGTTAGCGGCACTACCTGCTGAACGTAAGGCAAAGTTAAGTATTGGGGCCTGTGTTGCCAGGTATCTCTCAGCAACTCCTGCACCACCAGCAACAGCCTCTTCCAGGGCGGCATCTTTCAGACCTCTAGCGGCTGCACGCTTACCCATTTCTCTGGTTACTTCCTTAGCGGCCATACGCATACCTCCCTTGACAAGTGCATTGCCAACGGCTGTTGGTGCGGCAAATCCTCCTGTAAGCATATCAACAGCAAATGGTGCTGCACCACCTGCTGCTCTTGTCAGCCAGCTGGCATCCTGAACATACTCCTCTGAGGCCATTGCTCTCAGCTGCTCACGCATGCCACTGCTGTTGGCAACTCTGCGTACCATGGCATCAAACAGACTGGCTACAAAGTTCTCATGGAAAGCCTTGCCAGCAATATAATCCAAGGCGCTTTTAGGTGCTCCTTCTGCCTTATACTGGTCGTAGATGCGCTGTATCATCTGGTCGGCAACCTCATTGGTTTCTGTGGCAAACAACAGCTGCATATATTTCTTCTCGCGCTCACTCAGTGGCTCCGACTCTCCAGCACCTGTGTTGTCAGTGGTTTTGCCACTGATACCCATTCTGCTCAGCACATAGTCACCAAAAGCATCATCATTCTGTACGCGCTTAATGGTTGCGGCTGCAATCTTAGCTGGGTCTGTCTCGCGTTCTACATTAACAGCAGTTTGGAAAGCGCTAGCGAAATTAGATGTCGCTCCTGCAACAGTCTGAGGTGCACTCAAAGCACGCTCAGCCAACTGTGCCTCAGCATCCTGCACAGCTTTCTTGGCCCTCTCCTCTCCTGCTGCACGTTCTTCAGCAAAGACAGGGGCTACATGCTCCTGATAGAACTTCTCAGTATTCTGCTTGTCAAACTCACTGCGCTTCATCTGACGGGCAGCTTCGGCTTGCTGGGCCTGTTCTATAGCACCCATTCTTTCGCTAAAGTCAAAAATTTCTGGGTGCATAAAACTATTCCCAGCATCAGCCTGACGCTGTGCCCATTGCTTATTCAACTCTGGAGAGTCTGCCATCCGACGGGCTTCTTCTGCTCCCTGCACAAACGGCTTAGGTATCTGATACTCCTCAGGCCTTGACAGATCTATCGGCTCTGTGGGCTGAGGCTCCGTCTCTGCTACCACATAAACTGGAGTTGCTCCTTTTTCCAACGAGTCTAGACCTGCCTCTGTGAATGTCATGCCGTTTTCAGCCTTGACAGTGTTGGCAATCATGCCTCCCTTCTTGGGCTTGGTATCAAACAGCGTGCTCCTGAAATCATCGTAGTTGTCAGGAACATCAAAGTCGTTATCTTTTAATGCTTTCCATAAGGTTAGTCGGTTCTGATATCCTTCGTTGCCAGGAAGAGACAGTGTTTCTTCAAAAGAACTGTAATTCTCAGGAACATCAAAGTTATTCGCAAGTAATGACTTGTGAAGGGTCTGTAATGGCTTCTCCATATTATAGATTTATTTCTTTGGTTTCGTTACCCATTTAACACCTGTAGACTTTTTCTCGCCTTTTGCAGGCTTCTGCTGGCTTGTGCCTACGGTCTTCGTAGTAGTAGACTTCGAACTGCGAACATGTCCGTAATCGTCCAGATCGTTCTCCACTACACGGACAGTAGTAGTGTTACCACTGCTACCTCTGCGTCCTGTACTTGGCCTACGGTTCTTCTCAGCAGCAGAAACTTTTTGGTCTTTTTCTACAGGGGTTAGCACTTTTATTCGCTCTGTGGCAGCTTCGTTCTTTTTTATAGTAGAATCAGCTACACGGCCTTGGTCTTCAGCTCTTTTCGTAGTAGCATTGGCGCTCGCCTGGCGTGCTGCGGCATTGGCTTCTGCCATCTGCTTTCTCAGCTCATAGTTGCGCTCATCCGCCCAGTTCTTATGCATCTGTTGAATGAGACTCTGATTGTTCAGGCGACGCTGCTCCAAACCTTTCTCTTTCAACAGTCGCTGGCGCTCCGTCCACTGCACGGGGTCTTCCAGCTTGACAGAACCATAATTCACACTTGCAACGTTACCAATAGCATTACCCAGATGCATCAGGAAGTTGTTGACCTTATCCCATCGCTCTTTGCGCTCCTGCATCTTCTTGGCCTCTTCGTTGTCGGCTACACTCTTACTCAGGTCGGCATCCTGAAACATGGCATTAATCCAATAGGTAGGATTGCCTGTCTCATTACCCCATCGCTGGTAGTCCTGCAACACCTGCGCAAGAGGTAAATTCAATTTCTTGGCTTCCTCATAGACATTGCCTACCTTTGACCAGTCAGTAAGATATTGGGGCGCGTCTTTCACTTCTGGTTTCTCTTCGGTGGGTACAACGGGCTGCTGTACCGTGGAAGGGTTAGAAGTCTGCTGGGCAATAGCATCCTGTACGGCGGCTCTGTCGGCAAAGGGGTTATTGCCAACATCTGTGCCAGGCTGTTGTGCTCCAGCATTTGTACTATCGGCTACAGGCGTGGTATTTGTGGGTGTACTATCAGCTACTGGTGTCGTAGGTGCAGGTACACCCATCTGTGAAACATTCGGAGTTGTAGGTTCAGCAACCGAATGTCCTGGAATATTTGCATCTGGCACGCTGTTTTGGGCCTTTGGGGGTATTACTCTTGACGCTTCGACTGGTGGCATATCCATCTGCAAAACATTCGGAGTTGTAGGCTCTGCTGCCGAATGCCCTGGAATATTTGCATCTGGTATGCTGTTGGGAGTGCTTGGTACTACTCTCGTCGCCTCAACTGGCGGGACACCCATTTGTGAAACAAGTGGAGTTGTAGACTCTGCATCTAAACGATTGGGAGTATTTGTATCTGGCAGGCTGTTTGAGGTGCTTGGTACTACTCTCGTCGCTTCAACTGGAGGAATACCCATTTGTGAAACATTTGGAGCTGTTGACGCTGCTTCCGAATGACTTGGAACAGTTGCATCTGGCACACTGTTTGGGGTATTTGGTACTACCCTCGTTGCCTCAACTGGTGGAATACCAATTTGTGAGAGGTTTGGAGTTGTAGGTTCTGTCCCCAAACGACCTGGGATATTTGTATCTGGCTCGTTTATTTTGGGCTTCTTGATATTTTTGTCTGCCATCGCTTCAACGTTTAGTGGTTACCATGTCATTCCTGTTTTACCTATCTTGCCACCAAAGTCCAGACCACCTGCGGCCTGCGCCAATCCACCAAATGCGGCCTGCGTTGCTTGTGCCTTGGCCTGTGCTGCACCTTGGATGGCGTTGGCTTTATACTGTGTGAAGGCATTGAGCGTCTGGTCGGCATTCTGATAAACATTTTCCTTCTGTGCTTCATGCTGTGTGGCCTGCTGCTGCAACATGTTACCAACAGCCTCTGTAGCCTGCTGCTTAGCCAGAGCCTCACTCTCGTCCGTACCACCAGTAACAATATTAGTAGCACGGCTGCGCTTACCCTGTTCTGCCAGCACTTTCTGGGCGTTAGTCACAGCTGCTTGGTTACCTGCTGAGGCGTTGGGGTCTTGATAATACACAGCGTCACGGTGTGCCTTGACTTCCGACATACGCTGGTCGTAGGCTTTCTGCATCTGTGCATAGCCATCTGCCAGTGCGTTACCTGCCATGCTGCCACCAATAGCACCTGCTGCGGCACCTAATAATCCACCTATTAATCCCATAATGATATACTTTTTATAATTATTGGGCAAAAATAATCTATTATCTTTGTACGCGCATTATAAAATGTATATCGTATGAAGAAAGAAACCAAGAAGAAAGCTACTACCACCACTCCCGCTGCATCAGCTACGGGCACTACTTCTGCTGTCGACAGCAAAGGCAAGCTACGCGACGAAGAAGGGAAGTTTACCAAAGGTCACAAGAAAATAGGTGGGCGTGTTGCTGGTACGAAGAACCGCAACAGCTCCATCCGTGATATCCTGAAGGAACAACTAGAACCATTCATCAAAGAGATTTCTGTCAACCTGCTAAAAGTACAAAGAGAAGAAGGTACTGCGGCCATGATGACGCTACAGGAAAAGTATATGCCTTACTTTGTTCCAAAGCTACAGTCCATGTCACTGTCTGCTGATCAGGACAGACCAATCTCTGAAGAAGAACGACTGCTGGAGCTGGATGGCCTCTACACCAAGAAAGAACTATCCATTAACTTCAAATCCATGACAGTGGTCAACAATGATAAGATGCGTGGTGCTGACCCAGACTCTGACGAGGATGACTTCGACCTGAGCATCTTCGACACTAAAGAATAATACTCTTCCACTAAACTTCCACTACTCTAGTGGGTAGTGTGCCCGTAGGTTTTATCTACGGATGTTACGTACGAAATATGTTAAAATCGTGTTAAAATTGCGCCGATGCGAACAAAAGTTGCCGAAAATCGCGCAAAAATTTCCATTTTTCGCACAAAACGTTTATCTTTGCAGTGCTTATTACGAAAGTAATTTGAGATTTCCTGGCAGGCATCAGACTCTTAGCAAAGCGGTGCCTGCTTTTTAATAGATGATCTTGTAATTTTCACATATAACAATAACGACAAAACTACAAATGGAGTCCGTTGTGATAACGGACTCCATTTTTTTCTTTATCCTGCCTTGACCTTATCAAACTCTGCTGCTGCCAACAGTGCCCGTTCCTTGGTATTCAGCTTGAGGTAGCGCCTCAACATATCCTCGCTGGCATGTCCTGTGACAGCCATGATAGCCGACAGCGGAACGCCAGCTTTGTAAGCATTGGTAGCAAACGTACGACGGGCGGTGTGCGTCACTATGGCATCACAGAAGCGTTTCTTGCTGGCATAGGAAAGCACTCCTCTACGCTCTGTCAGTCCGGCAGGCTCCGTCCATCCCAGCAACAGTCCTACCACCTTGATGCGGTCATTCAGGTGCTGGTCGTAGATGACAGGCAGGTGGCCATCATACTTATCCAGTATCTCCTTGATCATGTCATTGTAGGGTACGTACACCTCTTTCTCTGTCTTAACCTGCACCAGATGCACAAACTTCCTTTCGCCCTGTATAGTCTCTATCATGTCACTGGTGATACGCTTGTAGTCACTGACTCGCTGCCCTGTCAGGCATCCCATCACAAAGATGTCACGGGCTTCCGTAAGTTTTTTACGGTAGAGGTCACGCTGCAGGGCGTGCACCACCTTGTCGCGCTCTTCTTCATCCTTGGCATACTTTTCTGCTCTGGCCTTCATCTCCTTATAGTCCATCATGTCGAAGTGATACATCTCCTTCAGGCGGGCCTCAGGGATATAGATGTTCTCCACATCCTCCCTGTCAGCACTCCACTGCTTACTCATGAAGTCATCACGGGTTGTCAGGTGCAAGTCCTTTGCGGCATACAGCATTGTCTTCATGTTCTTTATATGACGGGCAATGGTGTTCGGACTGTAGTTCTTCTCGATGAAGAACTGCTTATAGTCCCTATAGAAGTCGAAGTTGAGGTCATCCCAGTCTATCACCCTCTTGCGTGCTTTCTGGTATTCCTCCATCTGTGCCAAGAACCCTCTGTAGTTCTTCAGCGTACCTGCCGTAATCTTTCTGGTACTCTTCTGCTTCAACCTCTCACCATCCTCACACTCCTGAATATACTTGGCCACAAACTCTAGAAAGGTAGGCTTAGCCTTGGGTAGTGGAGATCTCTCTGATTGCAGATAACTGCCTATCTTCTGGTTGTTAATCACCTCATTTATTATTACGCGCGCGTGTGGGGTGGTGATAGTATTGTTATCATCCATAGCCACCAACAGTTTTTTCAAGTCCTGTATGATGGTTGTCAGCTGTGCATACGACAAGCCATCCAGCTCTTTGACGGGGCGCTCGTCGAAACTATTCTTGGGTAGTTGTGCATCCTCTAGCCAGTCTTTTACTCTCACCTTCAGGTGGAGTGACACATAACTGTTGATGCTCAACTTTCTGTTGACGATACGCACAGCCAGCGTACCGACATTATCTTTTTTGCTTCTTATTACGATTTGTATCATAAAAAATTGCTTTTGATTTCCGTTTACAAAGGTACAAATTCTTTTTGAACCTCCAACAAAATTACTTAGAATTTGACGCACAAATGACGCACAAATGTTATAGAAGAGTGGAAACCATCGGAAACCACTTTTTTAAATATCTCTATTTCAAGGCCCTCTCGCCATCACCCGTTTCCATTCTGTACCCGTATCAGGAATTCGCCAGGCACCTCTAAACAAACTCTCAGAACCTCGATAAACAAAAGGTTTTGAGAGTTTTCTTTTTCTGTAAATTCTCATTTTGACGCATTTTTGACGCACATTCGAATAATCTGAAATAATCTGAGATTATTCGCTCAGATTTGTACAGATTATCAGATTATTTACCTTTGCAGATTCCATCCTTTAAAATCTTGATAGCCTCCTTCAGACCCTGCACCTGCCCTTTCAGCTTGGCTATCTCGACTTCATGGGACTTGCGGCCATCAGCCTCAGCTTCATCAAAGAAGTAGCCAACGGGGACATGATAGAACTTGGCAATGCGCTCCAGAGTGCTGGCGCGTGGATCTGCGCCGTTGATAATATTCATGATGGCCTGATAGGTCGTACCCATCTTCCTGGCATCACCATACCTGTCTGTACTACTATTAAACAGTTTCTTAATCTTTCCAGTATTCATAACAATACACGTATTATTCTATTCCATCGGTCTTTACAAATATCACACCCATAACAGAGCCCAGCATAACTGCCACATTATACACCTTGTCTATTAACAAATACTCGCCAGGGTGTGTAAACTGGACATATAGTCCTACAATCATAACAACACATAGAAAGATACACAGCAAAAGCGAAACGGCATTATTATGGCTGGGGGCTGTTTTTGCCCCGCCATAAATAAATGCAACACCAGAACCAGCAAAGATGGCTACAGAGAGTGCGTCCCTGGCTATCTCAAACGGAATAGCAAAGACATTTCCCTGAATGAAATTTATTACATGGACTACCACAAACGCTAAAATAGCTGCTGGCAGAACAGCAATCCATCTTAAAATGTTTTTACTATCCATCCCCCCTACTTCGCTTTATACAATTCCTGCATCTCTTCTGTAATCTCCATAAACTTCATCCAGATGTTGTACACCTTGTTTTCTTTTTCAACAAGTTTAGGGTCCGACATTCGGGTGAGTTCTTCTTTCAGCTTGCGGTTTTCTTCACGGAGCTTGCTAACTTCTGTATCTGTATCAATCTCATAGAAAAATCCCATGTCAACCTTTAAAATACGACACAACTCTTCAAGGAATCCCGTTTTAACATCTTTGGCGTTCAATGTCTGGTTTACAGATTGGGGAGGAACGCCAAGCATGCGGGCAATGTCTGCCAAGACATAACCTGCATCTTTCAATTTCTTGTCTAACTCTTCTCCACTCATATCTACTTTTATTTATTAAATAACCTTAAATAATTACTTGTATTTATTGTTTTATATCTATTTTTATTTATCTTTGCACTCAGTAAGCGTTCGGAACGTGTTCCGTAAATGTCCGCAAGTGAGTGCAGACTGCAAATATACAAAGAATAATTGATAAATCAAAGTATTTATAAATAAAAATTTATATGGCACTGACAAGACCGACCATCCAATTACCCAGAGGCGCAGCAGACAGAATCATGCAAGCTGAGGGATGCAGCAGGACAGCACTCTATGCTGCTCTGAACCATACATCGCATAGTGAAGAGGCCAAGCGTCTCAGGAAAGTAGCTGTAACCATGTATGGCGGTGTGGAATTCAAGAAACCAATCGTTTAACTCAATACATTATGAAAAAAGAACTAATAACCTACATCAAGAAGTCCCACATCAAGGCAGTCCAGAAGTTCAACGAAGAATTGCATGCCTTTGAGAAAGAGACTGGCGAGTACCCTGTTACTCTCTATGAGGATCCTCTTACCAGCTTCACGCTGTGCGACATTGCCATCAGTCAGGATGGCCAACTGTTCTATACCTACGACGGGCAGGTAGAGTTTGAGGTCGAAGTTGTCTACGACGAAGAGACCAACGACTACTATGAAGAATTTGGCTCTGAGTCTATCATGGAGTACATCAAGTTCTGGCGCAAGTGCCTGCGTCGCGCAAAGCGCTACTGGTCTATGGACTCTGAGAAGCTGGATGCCATTCAAGACGGAGAGATTGAAGATGACGAAGAAGAGGAGGATTGACTATGGCAAAGCTATTTAAGATTGATGGCTTCAAAACTGCTATCAGGCTCGACAGGGTGGACGCAGTCGACCGTGTTGATAATGGGAAAGGCGAAGAGCTCCTTAGAATATTCATGTCTGGCATGGACGGAGGCTACAATTTTAACTTTGGTAAATACGGAGAGATGGCCGACAAGGCTTTTAATGACATCGTTAAAGAAATTGAGGAACTATGACGAATACAATGACAGCAACACAGATGGCTAAGGCTTACGGCCTTAAGTCGCCCCAGGCTTTCAACAAGCTCATGGTGAAGTGCAGAGTGCTGGTAGATACCGTTAAAGGTTACGTGCTGGCTGAGGCTTTTCGTGGGCAAGGGTATTTGGCTGTCATAGACCAGCCTTACTTTCTGCCTAACGGCATCCGTGCCACCAGGAAGAAGGCCGTATGGACTGAGAAAGGCCAACTGTTTGTCCGTAGGCGCCTTGGCCGCATCGGCATTTTTCCAGTCAACGAGCAGGCAGACATCTTTTCAATGAATTAAGATATATGAACATACAGACCATACTCAACTCACAGCAGGCTCCTCAGACGCTTATCATGATGTCTGGTGAACAACTGCGCCAGCTCATAGAGGATGTCACGGCCAACACCCGTCGCATCGTTGAAGAGCAGTATCAGCCGAAATACTACACCGTAGAGGATATGAAAGAGTTATTCCACTGCCAGACATCTACCATCTACAACTGGATAAGCAGAGGCAAAATAAAGGCCTACAAGATGGAGGAAAATGGTCGGACGTACTTTGACCAGGCAGAGGTGCGCGAGGCCATGAGAAGCGGTCTGTTGGGCAAATACGTACACAAATAAACCAATACTACTATGAAGAAATTCAAACGTACAGCAGTAGCAATCATCTGCGGCATCGTAGCTTTCTTCCTGCTCATGGGATGGGTTGGCGACTACGACTACTGCGAGCAGGTCATCCTGCATATGTCACAGGAACAGTACGACTCAGTGAAGAACATGCTGGCTGATCAGACGGGAGAGACACCCTCTGACAGGGACATCGCCCACTGGTGGGCTGAACACCACTATAAGTAGCTTTCCTCCTTTCATTTTTAGAATTTATATATTAACTAGTTTTAGGTTTTTAGTTCTTTAAGACTGGGCAGCGGCCCTTTCTGCAAGATTGATTTTCAAATTTCCTGCTGGTTCGTGAGAATAGGCAGTTTTCAAACGAACAAATCCATTCATAAGAATAGAATGTTACAATTCACTTGTATGCAAAGGGCAGCGGCCCTGGCTGTAAAAATGATTTTCTATTACCCCCTGCTGGTACGCGAGTATAGGCAGTTTTAAGTAAACAACATCTCAAATTACAATAAACAATATGGCAACAAAAACAACAACACCACAGCAGACATCGACTCAGACGACTCCAAAGGTTGTCTGCTGTCTCAACTGCCTCCATGCGAATCTGCATCGCTATGGAAACAATCCCATCCTGGCTGCATGCATGTGCAAGCCCCAGCCGGACAATGAGAAGTTTCCATACGCTGTAGAGGTGGCCTGCCATCTGCGTCGCTGTATCGACTGGAAGCTTGACCCAGAGAGAAAGGTTGTTGAACTGCGTAGCAAGGTAGCATAATGGGCGGGTGGTATAAAAGACAGCGTAACATTCCTGAGCGTCCTTGGTTCAAGGATGCAAAGGTGCTCCAGCTTTTCGACTATCTGGAGGCGACGGCCTATGTCACCGATGGGATGTATGAGGGTACAATCATCCGTCGTGGCTCCTGCCCTACCACTCGTCCAGACATGATGGAAGCTACGGGCCTCAGCTACAAAGAAGTAGACCGTTGTCTGCGTGTTCTTATCTCTTACGGGGAAATAATCGTTAAAGGGAACTACCGTTTTAGTATCGTAACTATCTGTGGCTATGACACTTTCAGCACACAGCAAACTTTATTTGGAACGGATGAGGGTACGACTAAAGATACTACTGAGGGTACGACTCAGGGTACTACTGAGGGTACGGCACACCTATTAACTAAAGAAGAAAGATATAAAGATATTCTTATAACTCCTTACAGTCCTTATAAGAAGGAGAGAGAGACACAAGATGTGGGCTTAGAAGTAAAAAAGAGATATAACAAGACTTTTGACGGCATTCTTCAGCCGTGTGTCAGACTGACGCTTCCGACAAAACTGATGGTGGAGGATTGTGTGCGTCGTTTTGGATTGCAGGCAGTCGACCTGGTCTTTGAGCAAATCCTACAGGAACCATTCTCGCTGGGACAGAACAAGACTGGTTTTATTGCCAGCTTCCAATACATCTTCAAGCCTGCCAACTTCCAACAGTACCTGGAACGTGCACAGCTGCGTCGCAAGAAGCAGGAAGAGCCTCAGCAGAAAGCCAGTGTCGGTGTTATCGGTGAGGAAGTACAGACACCTACCAGGCTATCCAAGGAAGAATACGAGCGAGACATGCGACAGGCTGCTGCAAACGGCAATGCACAGGCACAGCGTCTGGTAGCATTATGGGACTCACAAACAAACTAAGAAAGATTATGGCAAGAATACATCATAAAGAATCAGATATACAGATACGTATCGTCAAGTTCTTCAGAGTCACCTATCCTGACTTTGCATACCTGATGTTCCATCCACACAACGAGGGCAATGCCTTTACTCGCCAGCAACAAATCATTGCCAACAGGGAAGGTGTCACCAAAGGAGTCTCTGACTTGGTATTCCTCATCCCTACACTGCACTACCACTTCCTGACTATCGAAGTGAAGAATGGTACCAAAGGGCGCCAGAGTGAAGAGCAGAAGTTGTTCCAGCGCTATGTAGAGGCCATCGGTGGTAAGTATGTGGTGGCACGTACCTATGAGGGTGCTGTGGACTATATCAACCGCTACATGGATGATGTAACATTAGTTAACTACGGCGCTGTCGGTGCTGTCACCAAGGCTATAGAGAAAGAGCGTACTGCAGAAGCACAGCGTGAACTACAGAAACTCATGAACAAGAATATTGAAAACTCAGAAATATCAAAGTCACTATGAACGAGAAAGAAGAAACAATCAAGCCAGAGCGTTCAATGATGTCACCATTCTGCGAGGCACTGATGAAATCTTGTGAGATGATTGACGACCTACGCATTCCCTCTGACACTGCCCTTGTGCTCTGTACTGACGGAAAGATTCTGGAGGTACGCCAGTGCGGACTCTATCCAGATGCGCTACGCATGCTCTACACGAAAATGAGTCATGATGACAAGTTTGCAGAGCTGATTACGGAGGCTAGCCTACTCTACTCTCGACACGTCCTTGGCAATAAGGTTCCTACTTCCACGACTATTATTAAACCCATCAAATAAGTACAACTATGACAACAGAACAATTCCTTAAATTACAGATTGGTACATTCATCACCGATCATGAGGACATCAACAGTCCAGAGAACTATTGTAAGATACTCCAGTTCAGGGGTACAGAAATACAGCTGCAGCCCTACGACGGCGTAGACAAACCATCAGAGGTTCACCCATACTGGGAAGACTACCGTAACATCAATCTCACCGAGAAACTTTACCCCTCTGAGTTTAAGATGCTGTAACTATGCGTATCGGACTGATAGACGTTGACGGACATGCCTCTAAGAAAAAGTGGGGTGCGACGATATATCCCAATATCGCCCTGGCTAAGATTGCACGCTTCCATCGTGGATGTGGCAACACTGTAGAATGGTACAGCCCATTTGCAGAGCATTATGATTGGGTGTATATGTCAAAGGTGTTTAACTTCTCACCAGACTATCCCTACGTCATCAAGAATGCTGTCCACATTATCAAAGGTGGCACTGGCTATGTAACAGATATTGACTCTACGCCAGTTCTAAATATGAACCAGCAGACTAACTATATCTTTAATTTGCCACCAAGTGTTGACCACTGTCAGCCCGACTACAGCATCTATCCCAACATCCCCAAGGACTATGCCTACGGCTTCCTGACAAGAGGATGCCCCAACAAGTGCAAGTGGTGTGTGGTTCCTAAGAAGGAAGGTGCCATCCGTCCGTATATGGACGTTGACGAGATAGCTATTGAGGGCCGTCATAAGCTGGTGCTCATGGATAACAACTTCTTGGCTGCTGGTGACTACGCTCATGAGCAGCTGGACAAGATAATAGAGCGTGGCTACCGTGTAGACTTCAACCAGGCACTAGATGCCAGACTGGTGACGGATGACTTCGCCCGTAAGCTGGCACAGGTGAAGTGGCTCGATAAGAACCGCATACGCTTTGGCTGCGACACACCAGCACAGATACAGGAGTGTGAACGTGCCATGAGCCTCATCGACTCTTATGGCTTCAATGGGGAGTATTTTCTCTACACCATGCTCAACGATGACTTCTGGGAGTGCTACCACCGTATCACGTACTGGTGGAAACGGCTACAGGATGCACGCCACAGCAAGAAAGGCAACTGGGTATATGCCTACGCACAGCCCTACAGGGATCCCGTCAATCCTCACCATCAGATACCGCAATGGCAAAAGGATATGGCAAACTGGGTTAACAAGAAAGCGCATTTTGTGGCCCATAGCTTTGAGGACTTCCAGCCTCGCAAAGGGTTCAGATGTAAAGTGTATCTATTAAAATCTAGACAATTATAAAACAGAACAATTATGACAGGAATAGAATTTAAAGACCTATGTCAAGACGACCAAATAGTCATGGGCGGCAAGACTTACCGTGTAGAGGACACTGACCGCATGGGACGTGTTCAGCTGCAGCAGATGAAATACTACATTGACGTGTGGGATTATTGCGACGAATAATATGACTCTGACGAAGCTGCTTACGAAGCTGCCAGTAACATCGTTGATGACTTGAAGGAGGATCTTAAAGAACTTCAAGAGTATCTGTCAGAATTAAAATCTGATGACGAAGCATACGACGAGACGCAGGAAGAGATTGACAAGATTGAAGAGCAGATAGACGATCTAAAGTTTTGTGACATCGAGACAGAAGAATGTGGTAAGCCTTTCTGGATGCACTACAAAGATATTGATGCAGAAGATATTTTAGACGATTAACCATGGAGATAGCAGAGATATACTACAAGGCGAAAGACGGTAAGATATTTACTGACCCGTTGGAGTGTGAGGAATACGAAAAGAAAATCGGTATTCTGGACGGCTCCGTAGGCGACCTTATCCACACACTGGAGAAGGTTGCGCAACCCAAAGACTATATCTTTGGTATAGCATTGGTAAGGAAGCCTAACGGTGCTGCCAACGTGTATACACGCTGTACGGCATACATAGGTCACAAGCTGGAGGATTACGTAAACGTGGAAAACCTGAGCAAGGAACAGCTTTACGAGAGTGCTACCGTTGACGATTTGATTCAGGCATTGAAGCAAGAAGACAAAGACCTACCATGTCAGTGGTTTCTGATATGGTCTGAGAATATAGACATGCATGGATTTAGCATGATGTCAAACTACAACAAGGCTGCATGGCCAAAGGACGAAGACAAGAAGTAATTACATAATTTTAAAACGTAACAATTATGAGAAGTAGAACAGCAAACTGGTTCATCTGCAAAATCCGCTATGAGAAGACCATGGAGGATGGCTTGCAGAAGAAAGTGACAGAACAGTATGTAGTGGATGCCCTGAGCTTTACTGAGGCTGAGGCACGCATCATTGAACAGATGTCCGCTTACATAAGCGGAGAGTTTGAAGTGGTGGAGATTGATCGCTGCCAGTTCCATGAGGTATTCTTCAGCGACGAAGAGATGGCCGAAAAGTGGTATAAGGCAAAGCTGCAGTTCATCACCATCGACGAAAAGACGGAGAAGGAGAAGCGCTCCACCGTCAACTATCTGGTACAGGCTGGCAGCTTTGAGGGTGCACGAAAGAACATTGATGAAGTCATGGGAGGCACCATGATTGACTATGTCATCAACACCGTCAAAGAGACTGTCATCATGGACGTGTTTGAATATGTGGCCACTAAACAAGAAGAAAATCATCCTGAGTATGAAAAATAAATATTAACCCTTTAAATTCAATAAACATTATGAACGAAGTAATCGGAAAGAAAGTGATTATCCGTGCAAACCGTGCGGGAGTGTTCTTCGGAACATTGAAAGACAAACAGTACACCCCAGCAGGTGTAGAGGTTAAACTGGAGAATAGCCGTCGCATCTGGTACTGGAAAGGTGCTGCCAGCCTCAGCCAGATGGCAACAGAGGGAGTGAAGGAACCTGAGAGTTGTAAATTCTCTGTCGTAGTGCCCAGTCACATTGTTGAGCAAGTCATTGAGATCATTCCCTGCAGCGACGAAGCTATCAACTCTATTGAGAACGTGCGAGTATGGAGAAACCATTAGACGAACAGATTAAGCAGTTCCTTGCCGTAAGCTATGGCTCTGGCTATGGCTCTGGCGATGGCTCTGGCTATGGCTCTGGCTATGGCTCTGGCGATGGCTCTGGCTATGGCGATGGCTCTGGCTATGGCTCTGGCTCTGGCGATGGCGATGGCGATGGCTCTGGCGATGGCTCTGGCGATGGCTATGGCGATGGCTATGGCGATGGCTATGGCGATGGCTATGGCGATGGCTCTGGCTATGGCGATGGCTATGGCGATGGCGATGACATCCCTGAGTTCAACAATCAGAAGGTATATTGTGTTGACGGTGTAGCTACACTGATAGATTCCGTACATAGGAACTACGCTAAAGGACGCATCCTGAATAACGACTTCACTACGACGGACTGCTACATTGCAAAGGTCGGCAACTACTTTGCTCATGGTTCTACATTGGAACAGGCATTACATGATGCAGCTGCCAAGTACGAAGAAAACCTGCCAGTAGAAGAGCGCATCAGTCTGTTCCTGCATCAGTACCCTGATCCTGACGTGAAGATACCTGCCAAGGAACTATACGACTGGCACCATAAGCTCACCGGTTCATGCACCGCTGGACGCAACCATTTTGCCCAGGAACATGGGATTGATATTGAACACGACCAGTTTACCGTCCGTGAGTTTATCGCGCTCACAGAAAATTCCTATGGCAGTGACGTTATCAAGCAACTCAAAGAAGCTGTAAAAAGCAATAAATAACTCTTTTAAAACAACAAGTAATTATGTTACAAATGACACAGTACACAGGGACAAAGACCATCAAGGCATGTCCCATGACTCTTGGCGAAGCCGAGAAAGTATTAGGACGCAGCATCGACACATCCTCAGTAGAAGACCGCAACAGCACACCTGGCTACTTGGTGGAGTATTCCGACGGCTACCGTTCATGGTCACCCAAGGAAATCTTTGAGCGCTCCTACCGTATCAGCGAGACACACATTGACCGTATGCTCATTGAGAAAGAGGAACTTGAAAAGCGTTTCCTGGCTGGACGCAAATTCACATTCTCTAGCAAGTTTGCATCACTTTCAGAGTTACAGAAGAAGCTTCTGCGTAAACAGCTTGACATCATGGAGAGTTACCTCTATACACTATGCGAGCGTATCGGTGTAGATGTAGCCATCGAAACTGAACGTAACGGATGTGGTGACCCCTTACCACATGAGTAACTGACATCAGGGCGACCACTTTTCGTCGTTTTCCCTGGTCGCCCTGCTATTTACCTACTAGTATATGACCAAGCATCTTGATACTCTCTATGTGGTGACAGGCATCTCTAGGCTGACTGGCGAACGTGAGAACGTCAGCAAGCCTGCACCCATCATCAAGGCGATAAAGCTGTGTAGCAAGTGGAAGAAGAAGCCTGCCTGCAAGCGTGCTTATCTCTGGCTAAGAGTGGAACCTTTTTACCCCCCTATTCTGTAATCAATAAGTAAGACTATGCCTTTCAAAGTAAGATACGACATCTATGAGCCGAACAAGCAGGCTCCCTGCATACAGACCTTCGACCGCATGTACGCATGGGCAGAGCTGAACGACCGCCAAAAGAAGCCTGGCATGGCGCTCACCCGCATGACAACGACTGTCATTCCTGAAGAGCTGACAAGTGCTGAGCAATACCTCTACCTGGTCTATCAGGTGCGTAGTCTGCAGAAGCGCTACTGGGCCAACGGCAAACAAAAGGACGATCTGCTGGCGTCACTGGCCAAGGAGAAAGAGCTAGACAACAAGAATTCCAATATCCGCTACCACTTGCAGGAGCATCCCAAGTACCGCATCGACGATACTGCTGCATACCAGTTCTTTATCACCGTTGAAGACTGGCGTACTAAATGGAAAGCTTATTTTGCGGCCAAGAAGAGTGGCGACCATAAAGCTTCAGCAGAGTTGTATATGGCTTGCCGTGACTTAGAGAAAAGAATAGACGAACACATCAAACAAGTAATAGGACTATGAACACAGCAAGAACCACCACTTCCGCTACTTCTCCAGCAGGCAAGTATATCACCGTCACCATCGACGTGATGATACACGGAGGACGGACCTTCTACAAGCAGTTGCACTACAAGCACTGCTCGCTCTATCGCTTCGACAACTCCGCACTGTCGGCAATGGCACAATGGATTGCTGACATGCTGCCGTCTGTCAACACTCGCTCTGACGTTGTCTGCTTCTGCAAGATGCCAAGTGGCGAAGAGGCTGTTATCAGTTTCAATCAACAATCAAAGAGAAATTAACGCATGACTACGATACCACCATTCAACCCAGAAGCAGAGGACATAAAGCGCTCCGTCCGCTATATCCTTGACAATGCACCCATCCAGCACCTCACAGAGGAAGAAGTGCTGACAACCATCAGGCTGCTACAGCTGGAGGTATGGCTACAAAGTTCAAAGCTCTCACGCTACAGTGTTACCATCTACCAAGACGATGAACGCTTGCAGAGCCTTACGGACGATGACCGCTTGCTGGCTATGCTGCTGCACTGTCGCTGCCGCAACAATCTACTCTTGCAGTACAAGCTACTGCTGTGGGCCTTTGGTCATACCGAATATCACTGGAAGAAGGTCGTCAAGCGCTGTCCCATCATTGAGATGACTTCCCAGACCGTCAATGGCCAGTATGGTGGCCGATACCTGGGCAAAGGTTATGTCATTGCCAAGCATATCCAGTCACTACGCACTTGGATCATACAGCACAGCAACAAAGAAGAATACAAACAACTAAAAGCGTAACACACATGCCAAGAAAGAAACTATCAGAAATGACGTGTCTTGAACGAGCAGATAAGATACTTGGAGGCCGTACATTGGAAGAAGCAGAAGAGGCAGGTGTCGAAATTCTTGCACGCTGCATGGCTCTTCACGTCTATGCACGCAAGGATGGGGAGGAATGGTTTAAAGACGTAATGCGTCGTATTGCGGAACGTGGCGACCAGTGGGCGCATGAAGGGAACCATCCTACTCTCCTTGCCTTTGCTGCTGTCGGGTATAAATACGAAAAGGAACAACAAGCTAAAAAATCGAATTAACTATGAAACTGATAGACAAAGATACTGTAGTAACAGAGATTGAGCGTCGTATAAACAACATCATACGTACGCCAGAAGAGGAAGCAGAGCTAAAGCAAAACTTCCCAGACCAATACGGTATTATCCTTGGCTACCGTGCTGCTCTTTCCATCCTTGACAAGGAACAAGATTTAGTTTACTCGACACCCTCAAAGTGGAAGCCGAGTGAAGAGCAGATGAAGGTTTGTAATAAAGACTTTGAATCATATATGAAGGAGAATAGTATGACAGACAAAGAGATAATAAAAACAGTTGACGGTATTGTGTTTGCTCAACTTGAAGAAGGAGAAATAATGGTTCGAAGCCATTATTTCAAGTCAGAGAGTTTGAAATACTTAGACGAAGTGAAAATGATAATCGTTAAGGAGGACTAAGATATGACAGCAAAGGAACTATTGGAATTTATACGGCTGAAATGGAAAATTGGAAGCCGTATGGTAGAGGTCACGGAAACGATGGACTTACAAGAAGCGAGCGAGACCTATGCGAAGTACGTGTGCAAGATGTATGGATGGGAGCCTCGATTCTTTAGCGATTACACTAACCATTTCTGCTCTATCGATCTTGCATTCATGGACGGTTACATCAAGGCAATGCACGACAACGGCTACGAGTTCAAGAACGGCTTGGTAAAGAAGCGCGACATCACGAACGATATGCCGTGCGGTGCGCTCGACTACTACCGCAAGGATGCCATCGCAGACACGAAGGCAAAGGCAGTCGAGGTTCTGAAACGAGTGATGGAGAAGTACGAATCATCGAAGCAGAACATCAACGTGATTGTGAATGCTTTCGAGAAAGAGATTAAGGAGGACTAACTATGAAAGCAAGAAATAAACATGCTGGAGAAGAATGCGAAGTCTGGTGGCTTTGTTGTGATTGTGGCAGAAAGTGTGCTGCAACAGATAAGCCAAACTATCAGGACGATGCAGGATATTGGAACTACAATGCTGTAGTAGATGATTACGAGTTTCTGACCAAGGACGGTTGGGTAGATGGACTAGATTATATTAAGAACCCTTATAGTTACCGATTATGACAGACACTTTACGTTTTTACACATTCCTGGCACTGCTTGTATGGTTTGTCGTATGGCTTGCCATCGTTGCCGTACTAAGAGCCACACAGAGCGAAAAGGAAAAGCAGGATGAAACATACTGCGCTATCCACAACATACCATTTATGAGCACGACAGAGTGCTGGACGGGTATCTCTATATTCTGGCCTGTACTCTTGTTACTCATTCCCTTCTTTTTACTCTACAAAGCAATTTACAACTTAACAAAGAAATATACAGCACATGAAAAAGATAATGTTTGATAACCACTACGGACTAGAGTCTGCCGTACTGTATGGCACAAAAACTATGACTCGACGGATTGCTACAAAATGTAATGGTGAGATAAAAGGTATCGAGAAATTCATTTCGGATGTTGGTAATTTTGAAACTGCCTCAAGATACGTCATACAAAAATTTGCCAAGTACAAAGTTGGCGACGTGGTGGCTATTGCACAGTCATATAAAGAAGCAGGCTACGACGAAGACATTAAAGTCCGCTGTAAGGGTAAATGGCACGTTATCGGTTTTACTGCAGGATGGGAAAATAAGATGTTCGTCCGTGCCGACGAAATGCCTCACCAGATACAAATCACAGACGTAAAGCTGGAGCGCCTACAGGACATCACAGACGAAGACTGTAGGAAGGAAGGTATACAGAAGATTAACTTTGATTTATGTGATTTCAAAGGTGTCAGATATAGTTACGGTGGTATGACGGGCGACATTACCCGTCACCTTACTCCACGCGATGCTTTCCATGAACTTATATGCAAACTCTCAGGCAAAAATATCTGGATTGACAACCCTTACGTATTCGCTTACACATTCAAACTCATTAAATAACATCATGATGACTCTTGGCACAACAGTATATTTGGCATGGTACGACTTCCAGAAGCAGACGGAACACATCTGCAAAGGTGAGGTGGTTGACAATGAGCTGTGGGCTGGCACCAAGCAGGCAGACATGATCAATGTCAGCTTCCAGCCGCCTGGTATGAAAGCACCCATCTGCCACCACTTTACTGCTGATAAGCTTTCTGAAGATGCTACCAACGTCCCCCACGACGACTGTTACCTTGTCTGTGGCAAAAAGACCCGTGCTTTTGAGCACGACCACACTGTGCGACGTGGCTCCGTCACGTCGGCCACCTCTCCCTCCGATGCCTGGCAACGTAAGGAACAGTTTAAGGCAGACCATTGGGACTATGAGCACGGCCACCTGTGGCTGGAATACCTCGACGAGTTCTACCAGCTCTGGCGTGATGCCATTGCAGCAAAGCTTGGCTATCCATCACAGTGTCCGACGGTTTCCCCTTCGGTTCCAGACCAGCCTGTACCGAAAAGTGCTCCAGTCACTCTGCCGTCACATAAGGAAGCCACCACTCCTGCTGCATCTCCAGCAGGAAAGCGCAAGCGCACCACTGGAACTATCACATATAACGACTCAATACAAACCTCATTATTCGAATAACATTATGAAAAAGATTTTATTACTTATCGCAATCTCCTTGGCATGCATGTCAAATTCAAAGTGTGATAACGGTTTTTCCTTTGAGAATGACGAATGCACTTACTTGGTACTTGACAAAGGTAGCGAAGTCGGCTCTCATTTCAACATGTTCCACAAGGATGGATTTGAAGTGAGCACAGATTACTTTGTAACGTTTAAAAACACAAAGACTGGCCACGTTTTTGTACACAAATTCAGAGAGGGGAAGGATTATTACATGTTCCAAAAAGGTAAGACTTACAAGTGTAGGCGATTCCACGAAGACAATAAATACTAAATAATTATGAAGAAAGAAGACTTTATCGGCAAGTTCATCTTGCGTGCAGGCGACCTGAAACCTGAAGAGATAACGCCATACTACTGGCATAGTCAGGGTATCACCATCTCCTACTGTCAGTACCTGAAATCTATCGGTTTGCTCTTCAATGACAAAGAGGATGCAGAACAGCATTACAGGTGCATCATGGGTAGCATGAAGATGCCAAGTATCCATACCAAGTCAAACCCTATACCAATCCCTCAATATGCCAAATATATTAAGGCTGTCAAGCCTCGCATCTATCTCTCAGGCCCTATCAGCAATCACGACCTGGAAGAGCGCCGTCAAGCATTCAAGAAAGCACAAACGGTACTGGAGGCAGAAGGTTTTACCGTGTTCAATCCTATGGAGAATGGTTTGTCCGCTGAGGCTACCACCCACGACCATATGCACCGCGACCTTGCCGTGCTTACCAACGAAGACATTCCTTTCACCGCTATCTATATGATGACTGGCTGGCTCCATTCTGCTGGTTGCAAGTTGGAGTTTGACGTGGCAACAGCTATCGGCCTCAGCGTCATCATGGAAATAGATGAACAAAACACCAACTCAGTATTAATCAATTTCAAATAACATTATGAACAGAACATTAGACCTCCTCTGGCTCCGTATCCGTGAATACTTCAAGCATCCTGCCGAAGACATCCGTACGGCCAATCCCGTCGTTCCTGGACGTCTCTACAACAGCTTTGGATACATTATCAAGGCCGTACCACTTACTGAGCGTGAAGCGCTCTTCATTAAACAGTCTGCTGACCGTGGTGCATTACCCATCGAACTGCTGCGTGACATCAAGCATGGCCCAGATGCTATCAAGCAGATTGCACAGCTTCAGGAGATGCCAGGCTTGTCACTAACAGATCTGCCGTCGCGCTGCAACTTCTGCGACTTTCACAGACAGGGACTTCCCTGCCCCATCTACAACATTCTGCAAGACGGTTCAGTAGTATGCGACTCCCATAAGTATATCATCCTCAAAAATCAATAGCAATGACAGAACAAAAAATCACTATCAATCGCAAGGCTCGCAAAGCCATCCAGAAGCACGTCAAGAATAAGAATAAAGACCACAAGAAGATGGTCACGTCCGACGATGTCAAGGTAGTCTACAAAGATGACTCCTACATTGACAAAACCAAGAAGGTGTTCTCCAGCGGCATGGCTGCTGTCAAGGAACGCCTGGCACAAAAGAATGCCAAACACGAACTTCCTGAGCGCATCATCACTGAGCGCCGTCCACTGCGTACCACCTGCCTCATCATCAACCGTGAGGGTAAAGAGCGTGCATTCCTGCCTGACAAGAAGCCATGCTACAAGATACTGGTGCATCGTTCCGTGGCCAAACACATGGTGTCGGCTGTCTGCATGCTCCTGCGAATTGCCCGTAACCGTACCATTGAGACGGACGAATATCTGGATGGCTCATGGGCTATCACACCAGCAGAATACCGCATGATGGCCTCCACGACCATTCAGAAGGTACGCCGTCGCCCGTTCTGGTTCCTCCGTCGCTACTGGTACGAGATTTCCTTTGATGGGCGTGTGCAACCTGCTCACCTGCTCTTCGACTACGATATCGACCCAACGGCCAAGAAAACACGCCTCTGGATTACCCGTGAATATGTGCCCATTGCTAAGACAGACCGCTTCAATGATTACTTCCGCTTCTGGCGAAAAAAGCCAAAGGATGCACACACAGGAGTTCTTCCCTGGTAACAGCAACATGGGGTGTCCCACGAAATGAGACACCCCAACATTCTCCTGAAACAATCAATTACCTATATTGTCATCGTGTTTTTCTTCACCCAACGGCTCTTTGGGAATGGGAGGTGGCAAAGGTGATGAGCTGCCAAATCCACCACTAAGCATACCCAACAGTAACAATGGCAACACACCACTGGAAAATTCCATTTTCTCCTTGTCGCCATAGATTCTGTTGGTCAACGCATTCAGGTACATTTCCATACCAGCACGCTGACTGTTCAGCAGGGACTTTTCTTTCTCACTCAAGGTAAAGAACTCTTCTGAGTTCATGTAGTCTACCAGCTCTAAGAGCTTTCTACATGGGAACAAATCGCCAGTCATCTAGAACGACCTCAAAATCTGAGAGCATTTTTAACGTTCCACCTACCAATTTCAATGCTTCATACCTTTTCATCGTGCAAAATTTTGTTCATTCAAAAATATTCATTACCTTTGCACCCATCTCACCTCAGCATGGAATAAACCCACACACAGGAAAAAGAGGGTTACCGTCCCCTGGCTCCCGTGTGTGGGTTCGTTCATAAATGAGGTGAGATGCTTTTATGAAAGTCAGGGGACTTTTTCATTCCCCATGCTTTTCTGCTGTGCCCGCTGGTTCTGTCAGCGGGTATTTATTGCGCCTTGCGGCTCCGTCGTATGGATATTAGTACCACTCCGGCTACGAATCCTATCAGTGCTCCTGCCAGCCATTCCCTGACACTCTCCCAGAGTGTGTGCGGCTTCTCCACCACCACTTTCTCTGTCTTCTGCTCTTTCATTGCCTGGTCACGCTGGCTCAGTGCTTCCCTGAGCATGGCCTTATAGATCTGCGTACTGTCAGTCTTCTCACGGAAATGCTCCATGTTATGCCAGGACTCCTTGCTCTTGATATTTCCATGTTCGTCTTTGACAATAACAGTGCTGTCCTTGATACGCACAGAGTCCTTGATGTTGGTAACTATCCGTGTGGAGTCTTTGATACGCACAGAGTCCTTGATATTCACGCTGTCACGTATATCACGCTCCTCTGTCAAGCTATGGCTGGTTTTACAACCAACCATAGCTGTCAGCGCTACAAATAACAATATTATCTTTTTCATATGGTACAAAAGTACAAACTTTATACCACATGAACGTTATAAAATATGCACGCAAAAACACGAACTGATTAATTATCTTCATCGTAACAGATGTATCTGTTGAATGCTTTCTCGCTCGAATGGCCCGTTGCTCTCAGAATCTTGTTTCGTGGTATGTTTCGCAGGGTGTTGATGGTGGCGAATGAGCGTCTTGCACTATGAGAAGATATAAGCTGGTATCTCAGTTTCGTCTCGCGGGTAATAACGCCGTTAATCTTATTATCAATATGCACCTCGTCCATGAAGTCCTCGCCTATATGGTGCAAAAGCTCATGCAGATACGTGTTGTAGTTGTTGATGTCGCCCGTATATGGCGCATGGTAGCCATATTTCTCCAGTATGGCAAAGGTGATACGGCTGTCGATGCTCAGCGAGTTGATAGGCACGAAACACTTGTTGCCTGTCTTCTGCTGGACTATCGAGAACTGCCCATTGCGGAAGTTCTCAGGACTGATGCGCACAAGGTCGGAATATCGCTGACCGAGGTTGCAGCCAAGCACGAACATGTCACGCACTCGTTCCAATGTCTCAATCTTGTTCCGGCGCAGTTTCAACACCTTCTTCGAGCGGAAACTGTATGTCGGCTCTTGACCAATCTTGAAGTGATAGATGTGCGAGATTTCATCAGGCGTGAGCGAAATCTTGCTGGGGATGTAGTTCGGGATGTCAACCTCGGAATAACTTGGATTGAGCTTAACACCATACTTCGACGACCAGTTGAGCACCGCAATCAGGTTGGCTTTTACGTGGCCGATGGTAGAGTACTTCAGTCCTTGGTCTGCCAAGAACGGAACGAAGTGATTCCAGAATACAGAACTAATCATGGCAGGCATGATGGTGCAACCAAACTGCTGCTCGATGTCCTCCAACTTGTTCACCAGCATGCGGTAATTCTGTTTAATCTTGGGATGCGAACGTGACTTGATCTCGCACATCTTACTAATACACTCGATAAGTGTACAGTTGCTCAGATCGAGCGAAAACATGTCACTCATACTTGATGCCAGGAACTCGCGGAATCCGCTGTTGGCATTACTCTGATAAAATCCTTGCATCATCATATCTGTATCTGCAATAAATATGGGGCAGCGTTGCGCGTTGCTATGGCCATTCATGCAAATGCCACCAGGTCCTTTCGGATGACTGACGCTGCTGCCCCAATGGGGTTCAATTACAATAATATGGCAGATACAACAAATGCCACCTATGATGGCGGCATCGACGTACCGCATGAATGTTTAAGCGGTGCAAAGATAAACATTAATCCTGAAACCTCCAAGCAATTTCCAAAATTTAACAAAAACAAAGGGACGCAGGCCATGAAAACCTGCATCCCTTATGTATTGAGTTATTGAGTTATTACAAGAACTATTTACTTATTCCACTTTAACAAGGCAAGAATAAGTAATCTTATTTGTTGTATCTCTTGCTGTTATTATAGCAGTGCCAGCAGCAACTCCAGTAACAACTCCAGAACTATCTACAGATGCTATGTCTGTATCGTTTGAGTTCCATGTAATATTTCCTGCGAGTCCAGAACTAATTGTTATACTTGAACCAATGGAAACATTATTTACAGCATAACTGATATGCCTTTCTTCTACAGGGTTGCTGTCATCAATACCATCCCTAACAAGTCCACCTATCCTCACCATGTAAATTAACTCATTGGCAAAGTCAGTAATAACAGCATCAAAAGATTGCTCTGTAATGGTATTAGGGACTCTTGTTCCTGATGGTACTTCTGTCCCATAATACTTATCAGCGGCTTCTATTATCATTGGCACTCCATTACTGATAAATCGTACTCTGTCAAAGTGCCAGTGACCTTGAAGAATTGCAACCACATCACCTTTTCCTGAATCTGCATTGACGGCTTTTATTGCATCGGCAAACACTTTAACACCACCTGATATGGTGTCACCATAATTCGCATCTCCATCTGGCCATGTACCATTCCAACCACAGAACCAGTGAACAAATATAAATACTTTCCAACCGCTTTCTACATTAAGAGCTTCATTAGCAAACCAAGTCTGCTGTTCAACATCTGTATATCCACCATTTAAGTCAAAATTAAGTATAACGTATCTTACTTTTCTTAAATAATTATCAAAGTAATAATACAGTTTTTCTATGTTTCCATGATAATCATTTCTTTCGTTATTGTAACAATAGTCAATTAAACTATTAGCATTTGCACCAAGGATGTCAGGCTCATGGTTACCAACAGCAAAAATAGTTTCTCCGTTCCATGCCCTGCGTAGTTTGTCTGTGGCCTCATGCATCGTATTATAGTTAGCACCAGAACTCTGACAAATATCACCACCACTAAACATCTTACTGACATTTGTATTCTTCCTAATATAATTAAGAAGATTAGGTGACTTATGGGCATTCAGACTATTCCAATGAATATCCGTAATAAACATGAAGACATCTCCGTCGGAATTACTCTGACAACACAGTTCATTGATTCTTGCTACCTTATTCTGAATATAGTTATTTTCAAAATAATAGCCTGGTAATGCAAATTCGTATGCTTCTTCATCAAGTGCTTCCACTCTTGGGAGAAGGTTCTTTACGTCTGCACATGCTTCCTCCAAGACTTCCTTCATCTTTACAGTCTTGCACGTAATGGTAATAGTTCCAGAGGCAGTGACCCTTGTACTTCCTATTGATGTACGAATCTTAGAAGTAGCTTTTGTAAGTTGAACACGAAGTACCTCATTGTATTTTACAGATGGAAAATAGATTCTATTTGTTATGTCTTGAAAATATTGAACTGCCGATGATGTAAGAATACCATCATTCCCAGTTATAGATAGTTCTATAATCTCACCTGCTGCAATATCTACATTGATGTCGTAAGTAGTTGTTGCTGATGATGGATATGTTAAAGAAAGATTTTTTTCATCAAGCGTTTTCTCAAACAAACCCTCCTTCATCTCATTGAATGCAGATACATTGCCAACAAGATAATCAACACCTACTACAGAAATTTCAGGATTAATTTCAGTACCACCAGACTTTACAGAAACAACGAGATATTTTGCATCTGCTGGCGTTTGGGCATACACTACTTTACCTGCTGGTATTGGTACAATCCCGCCTTCTGAGCAAAGAGGTACAGTATCATTATTAGCAGGGATTGAATAATCAGTCAAGAAAGCAAAACTTATGGATATATTGGATGTAGTTCCCTTAAACAGATACTTACCGGAAATAGGAATAACAACGTGCTCATAGCCATTGGCAACATACCATTTCGTATTATTCACACTGCCAGGAAACCTGTTATACTTTGTTAAGTCAATAGTACCTCCCATCATAAAATCTGTTTCTTCTGGAAGTTTCCCTACTGTTTCAACAACTCCGTTTCCACTGTTAAAGGTGACTGTATAATCTGCTTTTAACACCGAAATCACCACCTTCATATCTTTATATGCGACAAAGGTGTGTGTTTCCTTTGTATTCGCAGTTGCTATCTTGCAGATTGGGGTAATAGTGTCGCCAATCGCTACCGAATTACTTGCAGTTGTTCCTATTACTGTATATGCCGCAGCATTAAATTTAGTCGTTACTGTAACAGACTCACCTTTTACAAGCGATATAGGTTGCGAGAATTGTATAGTACCTGCTGCTGCTATTACACCCGTTGCAGTTATCTGACCATTAGACCATGTGATATTCTTTGTCTCAGAACCTGTCAGTACATCTTCAATGTTAATTTTCTGCCAACAGCTAACATCTGTAGTAAAATCCTCTTTTGTCAAGAAGTACTGTACATACTTTTTGTCATTACTCTGTACGAACTTGATGCTCATGCCACCCTTGCGAACACCCACAGGAATGATCGTACTAAGATTGGCATCACTAAGCAAAGCGTCCAATGAGGCATACGTGGCCAGAGTGCCACCAGTGGCATTGTACTCAGAAACGTCAAACACTTCTCCTATCTGTGACTTGGTAGCAAGGTGTACATATTGTGTGCCATCCCATCCATATTCAGAATACTTTGTTGCATCAACCTGGCTGTTAACACCATCATAGTTAGAGACACGATACACACAACCAACAGGATGCTCTGAAATATTAGCCAAGTCAGCATAAGTCGCTACGGTAATATAGGCATGCTGTGGGGCTACCATTTGGTTCAATTCCGTCTTATTGTATGTCTCAGACTTCGTGTAACGGTTAGAAAGAGCAGTATCAGTCTCTGCGTTGACCTGACTCTGCTTCCTTTTTTTATTGGTATCTAATACTTCATCTGCTACAACAGCAACTTTCTCCTGACTTGTAGAATGTATTCTACCTGCTATTTCAAATATATCAGCCATATCTTTTCAATTTTAAGCGTTAGCAATAGTAAATTTATAAGTGTATGTACCAGCACCTCTTGCATCATTATTCTTGTATGCTTTGTATCCAGCCCTAGTAGATTCTATCTGAGTAAACCCAAGACTTGTTTCGTAAGTACTCACAAGCTTAATACTTGTAAGATTGAAATTGTCAGGAACCTCAATGAATAAGTAATCACCATCAGCAGTAGTAATCTGTTTATTAAAAGAGCCTGCTGCATGAGGGCTAGTCTCTTCAACCATTGTAGTATCACCATAAGTAGCACCAGCACCAGTGTATATCTCATCCACAGCCTGTACATTAACAAAGTCATTTTCACTTTCGGGGTATCTCTTTGTAAGACCGCTTATCACAAACTCTGCATAGTACTGAATATTACCTCTTGTCGATGGCGTGACAGTATCTATAGCAGGAAGCATTCTATCACTGCCTGAAGAAATAGGATTCTCGATACCATTCTTGAATATCTTGATGCTTGAAGCACCTGTATCGCTGGTAGCAGTCACTGAGATGCTTCGTTGTACTCCCACAAATACAACAGTTGGAGATGCATAAAGATTGAGTGTTGCCCCGCCAGATACTATCTGGTCTATCTGATACTGCAAAGAGACAAAGTTGTCACCAGCCTTATGCACATTACCAATGGCTTCTGAAAGAGTCTTCTGGGTGATACCAACATCGTCAGAGTTCCCAAAGTCAACAGACAAAGAAGGCCCGTACTCATGCGTTGTGATGCGAGTCTGCAAGTCGTGGTCTAGTTTGTCCCACGACAAATCATGATCTTTTATCTTTTCATTGGTAACGTTCTGGTCTTTGATGTTACGGGTTTGCACGGCATCCGTGGCTATCTTACCTTTCTTTACAACATCATCCTCCAGCTCGTCACCAGTAATGCTTTCGTCAACAAGTTTTGAAGTCGTTACGGCACCTGGCGCTATTTTATCCGTAGTAACAGCCTCATTATCTATCTTAGCACTCGTCACAGCGCCATCGGCAATATGGATGGCCTTGATAGCCTGCCCGGCTATCTCAGGAGTCATCACGCGCATCTTTGTCTGGTGGTACTGCTGCGTATCGGCATCATACACCCATAGGTAGCCATAGGCATCTAACTTATAGACATGCAAAGCGGTGTCGAGCGCCTTCTCACTCTCTCGCTGCAGCTGGCCTGTCTTATTCAGAGCGACATCAAGCTTCTGCTCCAGCTCTATGATTTTTCGTGCTAATTGTTCAATCGTTGCCATAGTATATTATTGTGGTTGATTATTGAGATATATGGGTGTAGTCGGTCTGTATGTACGTCCACACACCTTCCTGCTTCTCGTAGTACACACCTTCGACGTTTTGCCAGTCAACATAGGTCAACAGCAGTTCTCCAACGGTTTCGTCCTTATAGGTTACAGTGTATGTGTGCTTCTGCGTGCCTGTAATCTTTACTACCATGTCGCCGTTGCGTAGTGCGTCCAGCTGTGCACCAGTCAGTGCGGTAATATCGGTTACCTCGATGACGGTTGGTGTGTTCTGTTTAAGAGCAAAACGCGACAAGATCTGCGCCAGTCTTTCACTCTCTGGCATACCCTGCAGCAGTGCATACACTTCTTTCTCAGAGTCGATAACTCTGTCGTTCTTTGTTCTGTCAGGACATGCGCCTGCGATACCATATACTCCGTTTTTCATAATGCCTTGTTTTTACATGTTCTTAAATCTGTCGGCTATTGCGCCTTCTTTCTTCCCTTCAAAGAAGATGCTGGCAGCACGGAAGATAACTTGCTGCTCAGCCTCACTGCGGATGCTACATACAATAGCGGGTAGAGTGGTAATTTCTTCTGTGACCGTGTTGATAACCTCAGGGGTGGCGATATACGCCAGCTCTGCGCTAGTGTGTGCATTATCTCCTGGCCACCAGACAATGACTTTTGCCCCTGTCTCGTCCAGGTCAAGCATGGCCTTGGGCTTGCTGGCGGTTGCACGGCTCCAGGCACTGCTCTGCATCTTTTCCTCGTCGCTGCCAGCCTCCATCAAGCTACGGATGATGCCTGCGGTGTTTGTTACGTCCAGATAGACAAAGCGGAGATAGTCATCTCCTACCTTATCATAGGCAAAACCTCTGGTGCTGTCTACAGTTCCTCCCAGTGCCTTGATGCTTCCGTCCAGCATATCTAGCGGCAACTCCAAAGACAACTGTATGGCGGCCTGCTGTACTGCCTGCCACAACTCATCATTGACATCGGTCTCAAAGCTGTCAGTGACTCCTGAGGGAACAATGTCATCAATGGCCTTACGTATCTTACCGATAATGTCTGTCTTGGTGATAACCATAGCTATAGCTCTTTATACTTGATAATGATGCCGTGCTCCTTGGCAACCTTGGCCAAAGCGGTGGGGTTGCGTACTTCAGCTTTCTTGATTTTCAGTTCCTTACAGATAGTCTCCCTGGCAACGGTATAGTTGTCAAAAACTCTCTCCTTGGGGTCTGCGTTGGTACTCACCGGCGTAGGTGCTGGTGTGGCAGCTGTTCCTGCCGTGGTTCCTGCTGCGGTGCCCGTAGCGGCAGCTGCGGGTTTCTTTACCACTCCCGTAGTGTCAACTGCGGGTTGTGCGCTCTTTACGGTGGTTTCCTGGATAACTCTTCTACGACTCAGTGGGTGTCTACGGATGACGTTGGCCACCTTCTCGTCACTGGTCATAAAGATAGCGACACCTGCCTGATTACGATTACCAAAGGATACCAGTCTGTTACGACCTCCTACGGATATGATGAATGACAGCTGTCGCTGCGCTGCAAATGTATATTCCATGCTTTGTTTGTTATAGTGTGTGTTGCGGTTCCATCGCAACAGCCATTAAAGAAAAAGCTCCCCTGCCTTGCTGTGGGCTTCAGGCAGGGGAGTTACGAAAGACATTTTTAAGCTGCCTGCAGCTCGTCCGTGATACCGTCTTCGACGTCAAACTCTGGACGGAAGACGCGGGCGTGGGCGTTGGGGAAGTACAGTGTCCAGCAAGAGAACTCCTCCATGACAACGGCGTTGGCGTTGCGGATGAAGAGCTTCTTCAGGTCGTACTCCTGGCGCTGCCAGTTACCGAAAATCCACTTCTCCAGATAGCGTGGGTCAAGCATAAATGCACAGCCACTCATACCCATGTAGTTGAAAGCATCATGACGGTAGATCATAATCTTGGTACCCATAGAGCTGAAGCTTTCAAAGTCGATACCCCAGTTCTGGTAGTTGCTCTCAGTCTGCATGATGATGCGACGCTTTGACTTCAGGTTGCTCAGGGCCTTGTAGATAAGGTTGTCAACGAACAACAGCTTGGTACGGCTACCATTACCAGCATCCTGGATGGCCATACGTACGAAGTCGTTCAGCTGCTCCTCAGTGATGACATACTCGTAAACAGTCTTGTCAACCATCTTGGCCTCTGGAGTAGCGTC
>Ga0326511_10000102_pt1 | contig 64411 bp, 54 predicted proteins | sample 0_2496_0518_D_FD_203701 | JGI IMG/M metagenome (GOLD analysis project Ga0326511, IMG submission 203701) | Bovine rumen microbial communities from UC Davis, California, United States - 0_2496_0518 | ecosystem: Host-associated > Mammals > Digestive system > Stomach > Rumen | place: USA...
TTATTGGGGACTTACAGAGGCGTTACAAGACAGAAATCATGAAAATTGCCGCATAACGAAATATCTATCGAAAGGCCTCAATGCAAAAAAGAAAAAAGAGGATGTGCCTATTTTGACACACCCTCAGGCTGCATCTTAACAATAAAAATAAATTAATTTATTTTGTATTGTCTTCGATTTGCACTACCTTTGCACAATGCACAAGTCATTGAGCAATATCATTAAGATTGGTTTGCCGCTGATTCTCGGCGGCGCCATTCTTTATTGGATGTATCGCGACTTCGATTTTCGCAGCATCCGAGATGTCCTGTTCCACCAGATGGACTGGACATGGATGCTATTGTCGTTTCCATTCGGCATCATGGCACAGGTATTTCGCGGATGGCGATGGAAACAAACACTGGAGCCTGTGGGCGAGCATCCTCGCACCTCTACTGCCGTCTATAGTATCTTCATCTCTTACGCCATCAGCTTCGTGATTCCACGCATTGGCGAAGTGGGACGCTGCGGTATTCTGAAACGCTACGATCGCGTGTCGTTTTCAAAAGCATTGGGCACTGTTGTCACAGAACGTATCGTCGATATGTTGCTGATGCTACTGATTACGGTTACCTCTATCCTGCTGCAGATCCACGTTTTCGGCTCCTTCTTCTCTAAGACAGGTACTCGTTTCAACGATACATTGGCCGGATTCACTACTGCCGGATGGATTGTAACAGTTATCTGTGCCATCGCCGTATTGATATTAGGGTATTTCATCCTGCGACAGTTCACTATATATAATAAGGTGAAAGAAGTCCTCCGTGGAATATGGCAAGGAATCTTTTCGTTGAAGAAGGTAAAGAACATCCCATTGTTCATCTTTTATTCCGTTGCCATCTGGGCAAGCTATTTCCTACACTACTATCTGACATTCTTCTGCTTCGACTTCACTGCCGACTTAGGATTGTCGTGTGCACTCGTCACTTTCGTTGTAGGTAGCATTGCCGTCATTGTCCCCACACCTAACGGAGCTGGCCCCTGGCACTTCGCTGTCAAAACGATGCTGATTCTCTATGGTGTTGCCGACACACAGGCTCTCTACTTCGTCCTCATCGTCCACACCGTCCAAAGTCTTCTGGTCATCCTCATGGGCGTATATGCTTCTGCTGCGCTTGCGCTGATGAAGAGGAGAGAGGAACAAACGAGGGAACGAGGGAGCGAGGGAACGAGGGAGCGAGAATAGTTTTGTGTATGAAAAAATAAAAGAAAACTATGAGAGATTTTTTCTACAAAAAATTGGATGCATATAAATGGGCTAAAGAATTAGTCATTTTTATCTATAAGATATTGGATTGTTTTCCTGCATTCGAGAGTTATGCGCTCTCCGACCAAATACGAAGAGCTGCCATATCTGTCCCTTCAAATATTGCTGAAGGTATGGGACGTATGTCTTTAAAAGAAAGAATTCACTTTTTAGATATTGCCTATGGTTCTTTAGCTGAGGTTGACTGTCAAATGGATATTGCATACACCCTAAAATACATTGACGATAATAAATATAAAGAATTTCAAACAATAGTAGAAAATACAGGCGTAACAATTATTGGATTAAAGAAATATTTAGAAGAAAAGAATAATAACCAAAGAGCTACAGACGAGAAGAAGTAACCTCGTTCCTTCGTTCTCCCGTTCCCTACGCTCTCCTCTAAAACAAAAAAAACTATGAACGAAATCAAAAACCTACAACCAACGTGTATTTGGAAGAACTTCTATGCACTGACACAGGTTCCACGCCCCAGCGGACACTTAGAGAAAATTCAACAATTCCTGCTCGACTTCGCCAAGGAAGCGGGCGTAGAGGCTTTCAAAGACCCTGCAGGCAACATCGTGATGCGCAAACCTGCCACTCCTGGTATGGAAAACCGCAAGGGTATTATCCTGCAGGCTCACATGGATATGGTGCCGCAAAAAACACCTGAGAGCACACATAACTTCGAAACCGATCCCATCGAGACATGGATTGACGGCGAATGGGTGAAGGCCAAAGGTACTACACTGGGGGCTGACAACGGTATGGGCGTAGCAGCTATCATGGCTGTGATGGAAGCCAAAGACCTGCAGCACGGACCTATCGATGCACTCATCACCGCCGATGAGGAAACGGGCATGTATGGTGCCAACGACCTGCCTGAGGGTGAGCTTCAAGGCGACATCCTTCTGAACCTCGACTCTGAGACATGGGGAAAATTCGTCATCGGCTCTGCTGGTGGCATTGACGTAACAGCTACACTCGACTATAAAGAGGTGGAAACTGATGCAGAGGATGTGGCAGCAAAAATTACATTGAAAGGCTTACGTGGTGGTCACTCAGGACTGGAGATTCACGAAGGTCGCGGCAATGCAAACAAACTTTTGGTACAAGTAGTACGCGAGGCTATCGAAGAGTGTGAGGCTCGTCTGGCCAGCTGGCACGGTGGTAATATGCGCAATGCCATTCCGTTTAAGGCTGAAGCTGTGCTGACATTGCCGAAAGAGAACCTGCCTGCATTGAAAGAAATCGTCGATGACTATCTGGCAGACTTTACCGACCAGTATAAGAATATCGAAAGCGGCATCGAACTGTTTATGGAAGAGGTCGAGACACCAAAGATGGAGGTGCCCGTAGAAATCCAAGACAACCTCATCAATGCCATCTATGGCTGTCACAACGGAGTACTCCGCATGATACCCTCCTACCCTGATGTCGTAGAAACCTCCAGCAACCTTGCTATCATTGACATCGAAGGTGGTAAGGCTGCCTTGAAGATACTGGCACGTTCCAGCCGAGAGGACATGAAAGAGTATATCGTGAAAACTTTGGAGAGCTGCTTCAATATGGCTGGCATGAAAGTAGAGATTTTCGGTGGCTATGGCGGCTGGGATCCGAATCCAGAAAGCGAAATTCTGCACCACCTGTTGAAAATCTACAAAGAACAGAACGGTGAAGACGGCATCATTCAGGTTGACCACGCTGGTCTTGAGTGCTCTGTCATTTTGGGTAAATATCCACACCTCGATGTAGTATCATTGGGTCCCACGATGCGCTCACCGCACACCACTACAGAACGCTGCTTCATTCCTTCTATTGAACCATTCTGGAAATTACTGAAGCAGGCATTGGCTGAAGCACCAGTGAAGTAACCTCTGAACAACCTCTTATTTACAAGAAAACGAAAAAAATACGTGATTTTTTTCGTTTTCTTATTTTTTTGCCGTACCTTCGCAGCCGAAAACCAAAACAGTATCATATTATGGACGATTATCCGGCGGAAACTTTTAAACAGTAAGGCTGGAGGAACGGCAGGCAAGACCGCTAATCCTCTTGCCGCCAATTTATGGACCATTGAACATTGACCATTGAACATTATCAACCAACGGTCTCTGAACAAAGGAAGAAATCATGCATTATGAATTATGAATTATGCATTATGAATTATGAATTAAAATCGGATTAGCAAAATGAAGACATTCTGGAATACCATTGGTAACTTGACACCACTCAAGGAGTGGGAACCAAATTGCTGGATACAAGTCACCTGTCCAACTGACGAAGACCAGCAGGAACTGGAAGAGAAATTCAATATCCCTGATTATTTTATGAACGACATCAGCGATACCGATGAGCGTGCCCGTTATGAGTACGACGACGGATGGATGCTGATCATCCTACGTATTCCGTATGTCAAGGAGATACGGTCCAGGACGCCTTATACCACGGTGCCGCTGGGTATTATCCACAAGCGAGACGTAACCATCACGGTTTGTTACTACGAAACCAATATGATGCTCGACTTCGTAAGTTTCCAGCAAAAACGCGGCGAGGGATTTGTTGATTATGTAGATATGATCTTCCGTCTGTTCCTCTCCAGTGCCGTATGGTACCTGAAGCGTCTGAAGCAAATCAGTGCACTCATCGAACGTGCCAAACGTAATCTGGACAAGGATGTAAACAATGAAAGCCTCATCGGGCTGTCACGTCTGCAAGACTCGCTCACCTATTTTATCACCTCCATTCGCGGCAACGAAACACTGTTACAGAAACTGAAGATCAAGTTGCAAGTCGATGAACTTGATGCCGACCTCATCGAAGACGTGAACATTGAGATGACGCAGGCACGAGAAACATCGAGTATCTACTCAAACATTCTGGAGTCAACGATGGATACCTACACAAGTGTCATCAACAACAATATGAACACCATCATGCGAACACTTACCTCCGTGAGTATCATCCTGATGTTCCCCACACTCATCGCATCACTCTTCGGAATGAACCTTGTCAACGGCATGGAAACAAAGCCTTGGGGATTCATCATTGCACTGATCTTATCCTTCGTTGTATCAGGACTCTCATGGGTATTCCTACGTCATAAAAGACTGATTTAACGCCGAAATTGAAAAAAAACGGCCGAAAATTAGGTTGTTTCAAAAATTTTAATTATGTTTGCATCTTCATAATACGACCAGTGGTGGTCGGCTTATGGCGTACCCTTTATGCCAGATGCAGAAAACCTATATGAAATAACCTAAAAAATCAGTAAAATGATGGACTCTCAAGACAAGACCCTCCAAGAGGGAACAGTAGAAGAAGTAAAGGCCACCGAACAGGCTGCCGAAGTGGAAAACAAGGTAGAAACAGCACCTGCTGTAGAAGTTGAAGAGACCCCAGCCCCCGCTGAGGAATCTTCAGAAACATCTGAAGCGCCAGCTGTCGTAGAAGAACCTGCCCCCGTTGAGGAAATACCAGAAATTCCAGAATCCCAGGAAGCCTTGGAATCAACGGAAATTCCAGAATCGTCTGAAACTGATCGGAAAGTTTATACCAGTAAGCAGGAGATTCTCGAACGCATGAAAGAAATTGCTCACAGTGACGAAAATCCCCAGAAAGCAGAAATTGACTACCTGAAAACTGTCTTCTACAAACTTCATTTCGCAGAACGTGAAGCCCAGCAGAAAGCATACCTTGATGCGGGAGGTGATCCTGAAAAATATGTCGTTGCACCCGATGAAGACGAAATCGCATTCAAAGCCGAAATGGTCGTCATCAAAGAAAAACGCCAGAAACTCTTCATGCAACAGGAAGAAGAGAAGCAGGAAAACCTAAAGAAAAAGCTTGACATCATTGAAAAACTAAAAACGCTCGCCACCTCACCAGAGGAGGCCAACAAGACATATCAGGAATTCAAGAAACTGCAACAGTCGTGGCGCGAGATTAAAGCCGTACCTGCAGAGAAAGCCAACGAGCTGTGGCGCAATTATCAACTCTACGTAGAACAGTTCTACGACTTACTGAAGTTGAACATTGAAGCACGCGAATACGACTTTAAGAAAAATCTTGAAAAGAAAACCAAACTCTGCGAGGCAGCAGAGAAGTTGGCCGATGAAGAAGATGTCATCAGCGCATTCCACCAGTTGCAGGATTTACATCAGGAATTCCGCGAAACAGGTCCTGTAGCCAAAGAACTACGCGAAGAGGTTTGGAACCGTTTCAAAGCAGCTTCCACCGTTATCAACAAGCGTCACCAACAGCACTTCGAGTCGTTGCGTGCTCAGGAAGAAGAAAACCTGACACGAAAGACTGAACTCTGCGAAAAAGTTGAAGCCATTGCCAAAGAAGAAAACAATGGCAGTGCCGACTGGGAGCGCCACACAAAAGAAATCATCGACATTCAGACAGAATGGAAGACAATCGGATTTGCTCCACAGAAGATGAACGTGAAAATCTTCGAACGCTTCCGAGCTGCCTGCGACGATTTCTTTGGACGTAAAGCAGAATACTTCAAGGGACTGCGCCAGAAATTTGCCGAGAATGCCGAAAAGAAAAAAGCACTCGTCGAAAAGGCACAAGCCCTGCAAGACAGCACAGAATGGAGATCTACCACCGACAAACTCATCGCCCTACAAAAAGAATGGAAAACCATCGGTATGGTGCCCAAGAAAATCGGTGACCAGCTTTGGAACGATTTCCTTGCTGCCTGCAACAAGTTCTTCGAGGCTCGCAATGCTGCCAATGCAGGAACACGTGGCGAGGAGCGCGAAAACCTCAACAAGAAGCGCAACATCATCGAGCAGTTGAAGACGTTGGCAGAAGAAGCCGCTGACGGATTGCAGGAAAAAGTACAAGCCCTCGTCGAAGAATACAACCAGATTGGTCATGTGCCTTACAAGGAAAAAGACCAGTTGTACAAAGACTATCATGCTATCCTCGACAAATTGTATAAAGAACTGAACATCTCTACAGCGCGCCGCCGTCTCGACAACTTCAAGAACAATCTGAAGAATATGGCTGAGCGTGGCAGTAATGCCATCGACAACGAACGCTCCAAGTTGATGCGCCGTTATGAGCAACTGAAGCAGGAAATCAATACCTACGAGAACAACCTCGGATTCCTGAATATCTCATCCAAGAAAGGCAACAGCCTCATCGACGAGATGAACCGTAAGGTACAGAAACTCAAGGACGACCTTGAACTGACCAAGCAGAAAATCAAGGCCATCGATGCTGAAAACAAAGAGAAAGACGCAAAGTAAGAACCGCTACTTATATTTTGAAAAGTAAGCATACTACATCTTATATACTTCAGGTTTTCAATAGACAAATTAAATTCAAAAAGACGATCCCTTCCTGTTCGTGAGAGCAGAGAGGGATTTTTGTTTCACAGATAATTCATAATACAACTTTCGCAAGCTTTGCTTGCCTTGTAGATAGTTTTTATATCTACTTAACATGAGAAACTTGAGTTAACTTAAAAATTAAGTTTTACTTTATTTTTCAGTTCTAGCTGAACGATTCGTTCACCCGTCAGGCTTAATCAAAAACGAATACGTGGAGTACTTCAACCGAAGCATTCCACGTATTATAATAAGGTATAGACAAAGCGGGGTTATTTCACAACGACATCTTTTAATGTAAAACCTTGACTGAGCTATTCGTTTCTTAAAATACCGCAGCTACTTTCTTTATCTCTTTCAGCACATCAAACAGCGACGAGTCTTTGCGAGCCGTCTGCATATTGTACTTTGTCTGTAAATACATCAGCGAGTCTGCAGGCACATCGAGTGCAGCCTCGAACATCAATGCTGTCTTTGCCGTCAAAGGGCGACGCCCATTCAAAATCTCGTTTACCACAGAATAGGTCAGTCCCATCGAACCAGCCAACTGTCGCTGACTAATGCCACGTTCCTCTATTTCGTCTTTCAGAACTTCGCCTGGATGAGTAGCAAATGCTCCATAACCTAAATTTCCCATACGTTCTATACCTCCTTATTTTTTATAATGATTCGACAATTCTGTAATACTGCAAATAGTGATACCTTCCGATTCGCTCGATTTGAACTCTATGCGATACTGGTCGTTTACACGTACCGACTCTGTACCCTTTTTGTCACCACTCAGAGCTTCATAATGCAGGGCATGATAACGGTACAAGTCTTCTATTTTGTCCACGGAGTCGAGAATGTGGCTTTGACCTGGGGGGGACGAATCGTTACCTCATCTTATATGAAAACCTGTACCCCGATTCAGGGCAGTGGTTTGTCTTTATGAAAAATCTCAGGGTGAAACAGGAATCTGTTCCTTCTGTTCTCCGAATCATCAGTCTTTTATTCTATCCTTGGCTACAAAGCCTAACATCCTCTTATTATTATCGTAGATTTTAACCCATTCTGATGATACTGGCTGATAAAAGACAAACGAGCCAACATCCAATCTTCCTATGATAGGATAGTCGATTCCTGGTCCTTTTCTGACATTTACATATGTATCTTTAGGGTCTGTGATGTAACCAGATCTAAAAGACGACGCATTGTTATTGTCTCCATCAACGTCTACTCGTACGATGCGATTGGTGGCCATATAACCCATGAATGTACTAGTTTTAGCGCCAGAATAGACTTTGCTCCAATTACTATTGAAAGGAGTAAAATACAAGAACTCTCCAGATTCATAACGGCGAACAACAGGCGCATCTGTAGATGGTGATTTACGAATGTTTGTATAACCGTCTGGATCTGACACACACCCATAGAGGAGTTTTGTTTCTGCTGTTGGAGGTGGAGTGGTTGATTCCACTGTAGTTGCGTTTTGATTGTCATTGACACTTTCCGTATTCTTCTGTTCAGAATCAGTATCATTCTTTTTAGTGTTGACATTGATTTGGCAAGAGGAAAGAATGGCTAATAAAGCAACCGAGATAAAAAAAATGTTACGTTTCATATCAATATGTTTATGTTAGTAATTAAATTTCTATTTTACAGGAAAATCGAAGTAGTCGTTTGGATAAGGCTCATCGATGAGCGTGAAATGCCACCACTCATTAGAATAAGGCTTGAAGCCGTTGTTCATCATCACTTGTCGAAGTATCATTCGATTCTTTTGGTGTTCGGAAGTAACATTTCCTCCTTCATATTTACCTTGGAAGTTGGGATGTGATGGAGGGCCGAAATAATCGAAATGCCCTCCCATATCTACTTCCTTTCCTGTATCTTTATAGCAAATCGTCATATCGATGGTACTACCGCGACTATGTCCAGATTTACGGGCAATATAATTGGGAAATAAATCCTTCTTGTTCAATGTTGGATAGTAATCATCCTTTGTGCTTTCATCATCGTTATGTGACCATTTTACAAAATGATCAACAGCTCGTTGTGGTCGGTAAGCATCATATATTTTGATAACATATCCCATATTTCGAAATTCATCAGAGGCTTGTTTCAACGCTTCTGCCGCCTGCTTCGAAAGAATTGCGTTATTACTTTCGTAACCATCAGCCTTTGTTCCCATAAAATTATTGGTAGTGAAATACCGCAAGTCTACTATTACATCAGGAATATAACTTTTAACATATACGAAACCCTCATATGGAACTGTTGTATTTGTAACTACAGTATCATTGTTATTATGCGTGCTGTCTATCAATACAGAACGATTGGCAAACGAATCTTTTTCATTTAAATTACTAGATTTGCCAGCAGTATTTCCGCTACACGAACTTGCGATTAAAATGAAAGCGGAAAAGTATATGATGATTCTTTCTTTAAACATTGTTTCTCCCAAATAAATTATATCCTCAGGCAACAACACCTCAAGACTTTTATCTTTTTATTCTATATCGACTGCAAAAATACAAAAAAATGAGGTATTACCAAATAAATGAGGTTTTACTCGTTGTTTCCAAGAAAGGAGATACGTTTTAGAGGAAGCATGTTTTTATCCTCATCAGACATCTTATCATAGTATTCCTGCCACATTTCGATGAAATCATCACCATCGATAAGCCGGATAAACTGCGGAGATGTTGTACTGGTGGTTTTTGCATCTTGCGAGAATGTGCCACTTGTTACAAACAAGGCAATATCTCCTGCTCTGAGAACACCTAAGAGAGCACGGATGTCTGAAGCTCCGATAGTCGTTTCGGGTTTGTGTTTTACTTGCACCTTGATGCGTGGAGTCTGAGCACCCAATGGATCAACATAAGCAATTATATCTACGCCTCCATCCTTGCCTTTAGGAGCGATGAAAGGTGTGTGATAGCCCATCGCACGAAGCAGGGCTGCTACCATATCTTGAAATTCATACGGGCTTTTTGCCACGATGTAACGACGGATCCCTTCGCGTGCATCTGATTCCAGCAAATCAAGATTCATGGAGTTGCTCGCTTCTTCTGTATTATCCGTTGGAGATTCATCATGGGAGTCTTCAAGGTCACGAGCCTTTTTCCATTCATGGTATGCAACATTTGCAATGGTCATCACCTCCTCTGGACTTTTCTTCAGAGCTTCCTCTCCCTCAGGTGTCAGATACCAATTGCCGTTCTTTTTCACGATAAAGCCCGCCTTCTGATAGTCAATGGAATAGAATTGAAATCCGTTGGTCCATCTGATGTATTTCATCTTACCAGCCGGTTCTTTTTCCCACGCAGTCAATTCTACATTATCATTTACAAATGGATATAGCTCCTTAGCGGGCATACTACCTCCTCGACGACTCATCTCCTTCATCACAGCGTACAGAGTCTTTGTTGCGCAGGCTTTCGTCCTGCCGAATTTGTCTTTTGCCATCTTATATTTGTTTTTAGTTATCTGTTTCCTTTCATCCTGTTATGTGTCTTACACAACATCTGACAGTTATTGATGTCCGTTGTGCCGCCCTTGCTCCACGCAGTCACGTGGTCGGCGTCCATTTCGTTGTACTTGTAAATCTTGGTGCGCACATTCTCATGACCTTTAGCGCACTCAGGACAGTTAGAAATGCCCTGTGCTTGCGCTTCATTGGTCTGACAGGCATACACCGTTTTCTTTACGCTTTCTTCAAATATGCGAATATTTAGTAGGCGTTGATCGATTTCCCCACCAAGCATATACTCAAAGATACCTCGTTTGTTGGTCACATATTCATCGGCATATAGTTCGTTTACACGCTGCTGCAATTGTGTGGGGTTATAAGAATTGGTGTGATATTGTTCATAGAACGCTCCCCATTCCAATCCTTTCATTTCACTTTTAGGTTCACCGAACAATGTCTTTGCCCACTCTATTACCGTATCGAAATAAGTCTTCAGTTCCTCGATGTTGTTGTCTTGCCTGTGCAGACTCATATAGCCACCAACATTATCTTCCCCTTTTGCTACCCAAGCCAGTGCTGCATGCAGAATATCCTGGCGGTTAGCATTACCGCTTACATAACATCTCCACTTCTGCAACTGTGGATTACGGGAGTTACTGAATGTTGCTTTGGCGAGTGTAACAAACGGTCCTGAATAAGTAGCATTGAGCAGTTCCTGTTTATTCAGAGGAACACCAGCAATATTGATAGTTTCGAACCACTCTTTGATTTCCTTCTCTGAACCATTACAGATGTAGATAAGTAATTTGTAATTGAGTATCTTCTCTTTCTCTTCATCTTCCAAACCTGTAAAATACTGCTCCATTCCGAACTTATCCTTGATGGCAAACTTGCCCGTAACAAAGCGGCCAATACTGGTGATGCGCTGCTGCCCGTCAAGTATCTCATAACGTCCAGACTCCGGCTCGTTGAAATAGATAAGTCCTAAGGGATAGCCTTTCAGAATGCTTTCTATAACAGCAATTTCTTTCTTGCCATCGTTCTCTGCATAGAGGTAGTTGCGTTGGTATTCTGGCTGAATGGTCAGCTTGCCAGACCACCCAAACAGGCCTTTGCCTTCCAACTGGTTGTATACAAAGCCCTCACATATTTCTTTGACCGTCAGGTCGGTTAATAATGTCGTTTGCATAACTATTGTTTTTTGCGGATTAGTATTCGTGCGTATGGCTTTTGAGGTATGCCATCTTCATCAATGTAATAAAGCTGCCCGTCACGTAAACTTGGATTAAGTTTTTTCAGTTCACGAGGATATGGCTTAAGCCCTAGCTCTTTACCAGAATCACCCTGCGTTTGGCCAATTATTTCAAATTGTTCTGGACAATATTTATCCAGAAAAGTAATAGGCACACCCATTATTCCATTATAATCAATAGGAATGGCATCAGAATATGGAATATCTATTGCATCATAGTTTTCGTAATGTATGTATTCCTTGCCTTTTATTTCTTTATGTTTGGAATAAAGATGGTTATCTTCCATCGTCATTAGCGGAAGGGGTTCATGACGGCGACCGTGATCTATATTTGTAAACCAACGCACTCCTTTAACTCTAATATATTTCTTTCCTTTTTCATCAATGCGCCATCCTGCAGCCTCAATGGGATATGAATCAGGAACCATAAATTCCCTATCTCCACTTGATATAGAAGGACCATACCAAAGCTTATTGTCTCTAATAAGTGGGAAAACTTCTTTGTAAGTTATGGCATTCATGTTGCCAATAATCAACATCTTTTTCCCAGCCTCTACAATCCAGTTCAAAAACTCCCTAAACAGTGAGAATGGTGGATTGGTGATAATGATATCCGCTTCATCGCGCAGAGCCTTTACTTCATCACTACGGAAGTCACCATCACCTTCAAGGTAGTTCCAATGTAGGTCGTTGATATTAAAGCGTCCATCGTTGTTAATATCTTCGTCTAAAATAAAAATCTTTCCGTTTGTTCGGCTCTTGTCAGCATCATAGTAAGGACTCTCAGTTTCAAAGATTGTAGGCTGCCAATCCTTTATTCGCTTTGATTCTACAGCATAGCTGGTAGAAATGAGCTTCTTCAGCCCAAACGACTCAAAGTTCTGAGCAAAGAATTTGGTGAAGTTACTCCACTCTGGATCATCACAAGGCAGAAGAACCGTCTTTCCACGAAACACATCGGGATTATATTCCAGATAGGCGTTCATCTCCTTCTGAATATCTTGATATTGCGTGTAGAACTCATCGTTCTTTGCATTTTTCGCATTTGCAAGGTTAGTATTAGCCATACGTTATACATTTATGCGTTGCTTATCATCGGAGGTGTAGGCTTGACTAAGAGCACAAAGAAAGCATGAACGATTTTCTCATCCAAGCTTTCCAGGCTCTACCAAAGCCTACCAATCCAGATAAGTCACGCCCATGCTAAACGCATGAGCGCTTGCAACTTATTCTTTCGGATTGATTTATTGAATTTGGTAGATTCGAAAGCTATCCGAATAACAGCAAACGCTTGTTATATTTCCACTAAATGGTCGATTGCCTTCACCAAGGCGCACAACTCGAAGGCAAAGATAGTGCAAATTGATTTAAATACAAAGAAAAATCGAATTTTTCTTTTATTTTCGAGATGAAGCCAGTCTTAACAAAAGACCAAACAGTCACCAACACTCACCAAGTTTTCATGCAGCGGTCACACGGTTACAACTGTGACCATAACCACAATATCAAAAGTTTAGATATTTAGGAATTTAGGATTTTGGGGTAAAAAGAAAAAAAATTAAATTTTTTATTTTTATATAATGCTCAACTACCCTAAATACTAAATATCTAAATTCCTAAACTTCTAAACATTGTATCATTGACCACTTCAATCACAAATGAAATTACTTTACACCAAGCAGATAATCGTTTTGCAAACTTCATAAGAAGTATACATTTGCAGCTGATTGATAATCAGGCATTTTGGAAACATAAGGTTTTACCCTTCAAAAGCATAGCTTTCGGTCATCAAAAGGATAGCTTTTGGTCGGTAAAAGGTGACGTTTTGGAAGGTAAAAGCTATGCTATTGCAATGCGTAATGCATAATGCGTAATGCGTAATTGAAAAGAATTGACACGAAAGCTGACGAAAAACAACACTAACGATAAAGGATTAGCGCAGCAGATACATCTTGTTGTTGTCGAAGTCGAAGATGACGGGCATTGTGAAGAACTTCAGCCCTAAGAAACCACTTCTATGCAAGCTCTTGATCTTATCGATGACAGCAACTGAAACACCTTTGTAGTTTCTGTTACAAATGGTGAGTTGATCAGCAATGAGTCCTTTGCTGACGTACTCCCCTTTCAGATTGCGAGCGACCTGCAGTTTGACGCCTTTCAACATTTTCTTCACTTCTTCACGAGTATTGTTCAGGTAAAGCAGCGAGCCATTACCCATATCAATGATGAAATCGCCTTCCATACTGATATCATACTTGCCGGATTTGATGTTGAGAGAAGTGGAGACAACAGGCATTCCCCATTTGTTGTAGGTCATATCAAACGCGTCGGCACCAGAAATCATACCGCACAAACTCTCACGTTTACAGACAGATAGCGTCAATGCATTCAGATCCATTCTGACGATGGAACTGCTGTCGGAAGGATGGCGGAGCTTCTGAATGGGGATAATCACTCGGTCTATGTCTTCCTGGAGAATGTTGACAGGACCTGTGAAAAGGGCGTCACCAAGACGGAGGCAGGCATCGGCAGCATATTTGACATGATAAAACCCGTTCAGAAAGCGTATTTTCAGGTCGCTGTCCTTGACTTCGAGTTGCAGTGAGTCCTTATGAGCTTCATAGAAGGAATTGCTCATGAACAGGGCAGAAACACCACTTTCGAGCATCACCTTGGTTTGGGCGCCGTTGAGCGTCGTATCAAAATAGAAATGGCTGTTTTCCTTTGTCAGTTTGAAAACCGGATTCGTCTGCGCAATAACCTGCTGGCCGACAAAAACGCCAAGAATCAGGATGAGAAGCTTCAACTTTTTCATGTCCGAATGAGTTATGTGGTTTGTTTCAGTGCGCAAATGTACACAAAAACGGAAGACCACGCAAAGAAAATGAGGGATTTTATTTGGTTTTTCGCTCAACTTGCACTAACTTTGAGACTATATTTATATCGTACCTTTGACCTTTTTCAAAGGTCGAAGTTAGGCTGCGCTTCGGAAAAATCCAAATTTATTTGGTTTTTCGCTCAGCTTGCACTAACTTTGTCCCCCGAAAAGAGAGATTGCATGCAATGGCAGAACAAGATAATTTTGAACTTCTGAACCAAATCAACTATCCGGAGGACCTGCGCAAAATGGCGCTTGAACAGTTGCCACAGGTGTGCCAGGAACTCCGAGAGGATATCATCAAAGAGGTGGCCGTAAACCCAGGACATCTGGCATCGAGCCTTGGTGTGGTGGAGATTACGGTGGCATTGCATTATGTGTTTAACACACCCGACGACCGTCTGGTGTGGGATGTGGGACATCAGGCTTACGGACACAAGATTCTGACAGGACGACGCAAGGAGTTCTGCACGAACCGCAAGCTGAACGGACTGCGCCCCTTCCCTTCCCCACTGGAAAGTGAATACGATACATTTACCTGCGGACATGCTTCGAACAGCATTTCTGCGGCTTTAGGTATGGCGGTAGCAGAACAGATGGGAGCGAGGGGCAAGGAGCAAGGAGCAAGAGAGCGAAAGGTAGTAGCTGTTATTGGCGACGGAGCAATGAGCGGCGGACTGGCTTTCGAGGGTCTGAACAACGTATCGTCGAGTCCGAACGACCTGCTGATTATCCTCAACGACAACGATATGTCGATCGATCGTGCCGTAGGCGGTATGGAGAAATACCTGCTGCATCTGGACACGAACGAAACATATAACAAACTGCGTTTCAAGGCCTCGCAATGGCTACATTCGAAAGGTATGCTCACTGACAAGCGGAAGAAGGGCATCCTCCGATTGAACAACGCCATCAAGTCGGCCCTCTCCCACCAGCAGAACATCTTCGAAGGTATGAACATCCGCTATTTCGGACCGTTCGACGGACACGACGTGAAGGAGCTGGTACGCATCCTCCGACAGTTGAAAGACATGAAGGGGCCAAAGCTGCTGCACCTGCATACCACCAAGGGCAAAGGCTACGAACCGGCCGAGAAGAGTGCTACCGTCTGGCACGCGCCAGGCAAGTTCGACCCAGATACAGGAGAGCGTCTGACAGCACATACAGAAGGAGAACCGCTGAAATACCAGGATGTGTTTGGCAAGACGCTGCTGGAGCTGGCGAAAGAGAACCCACGCATTGTGGGTGTGACCCCAGCGATGCCAACAGGCTGTTCGATGAACATCATGATGAACGAACTGCCTGAGCGCACCTTCGATGTGGGCATCGCTGAAGGACATGCCGTTACGTTCTCGGCAGGAATGGCGAAAGACGGTTTGCTGCCGTTCTGCAACATCTACAGCGCCTTCGCCCAACGGGCTTACGACAACATCATCCATGATGCAGCCATCCTGAATCTGCCAGTGGTGCTGTGCCTGGATCGCGCAGGACTGGTTGGTGAAGACGGAGCGACCCATCATGGTGCCTTCGATATGGCTGCGCTACGCCCCATCCCCAATCTGACGATTGCCTCGCCGATGAACGAACACGAGTTGCGCCACCTGATGTACACAGCGCAGTTGCCCGATAAAGGTACGTTCGTCATCCGCTACCCCAGAGGAAAAGGTGTACTGAGCGACTGGCAATGTGAGATGAAGGAGATTCCCATCGGAAAAGGCCGTAAGCTACAAGACGGCAACGACATCGCCGTCCTGAGCATCGGTCCCATCGGCAACCAAGTAACTGAAGCCATTTCCAAAATTGAAAATTCAGAATTCAGAATTGAGAATGGCGTCGCCCACTACGACATGCGGTTCCTGAAACCATTAGACGAGGATATCCTGCATGAGGTGGGAAAACGGTTCCAGCGCGTCATCACCGTCGAAAACGGTGTACGCAACGGTGGACTGGGATCGGCTGTCATGGAGTGGATGAACGATCACAACTACCATCCGCATATCACCCGTTTAGGACTGCCTGATGCGTTCGTGGAGCACGGCACCGTAGAGGAACTGCATCATTTGACAGGCATCGATGCGGAAGGTATCGCAAAACAGTTAACGTTATCGTTAGAATAATATGAAGATTATCATTGCAGGCGCATACGCCATCGGAAGTTATCTGGCGCAGTTGTTGACAAGAAACAACTACGACATCACCCTGTTGGACGATGTATCGGAGAACCTGGACAAACTGGGAAGAGACTTCGACCTGCTGACTATCGAGGCATCGCCAACGAGTATCAAGGCGCTGAAAACGGCAGGAGTGCAACAAACAGACCTGTTTATCGCGGTAACACCTGATGAGGACACGAACATCACAGCTTGTTCGCTGGCAAAGGCATTAGGGGCGAAGCGCACGGTGGCAAAGGTGGACAAATACGAATATGTGGATCCAGAGAACACCCGTGTGTTCAAGGAGATGGGCATCGACTCCGTGATCTATCCTGAGATGCTGGCTGCCAAAGACATCATCAACGGTCTGAAGATGTCGTGGGTAAGACAACGATGGGATGTGCATGGTGGCGCCCTCGTGATGCTGGGCATCAAGATACGCGAGAGCTGTGAGATCCTGAACCGTCCGCTGCGAGAAATCTGCGGTCCTGACGACCCGTTCCATATCGTAGCCATCAAGCGAGGCGACGAAACCATCATCCCAGGCGGTAATGATGTCCTGGAGGTACTGGACCTCGCCTACTTTATGACCACCAAGAACTATATTCCTTATATCCGCAGAATTGTGGGCAAGGAACACTATGTGGATGTGAAGAATGTGATGATCATGGGTGGTGGCACTACTGCCGTAAGGACTGTGAACACAATGCCTGAATATATGGATGCAAAAATCATAGAGAAAGATCCAGAACGCTGTGAGCACCTCAACGAGGAATTCGAAAACGAGGATACACTGGTAATCAATGGTGACGGACGCGATTTGGCACTGCTCACAGAGGAAGGAATCCGTAGCACACAGGCGTTTGTGGCATTAACCAACAACGCTGAGACCAACATTCTCGCTTGTCTGACGGCAAAGCGAATGGGTGTCAGGAAGACTGTTGCCAGCGTGGAGAATATCGACTACGTAAATATGGCCGAGAGTCTGGATATCGGTACGATTGTCAACAAGAAGGTGATTGCCGCCAGCCACATCTACCAGATGCTGCTGGATGCCAACGTGCAGAACGTGAAGTTCCTGATGACCTCCAATGCCGATATCGCCGAATTCGTGCCTGTACAGGGATCCAAGGTTACCCGCAAACCCGTGAAAGACTTGGGATTGCCGCGTGGTATGACGATTGGCGGCCTGGTTAGAGGCGAGACGGGAATGCTGGTGTCTGGTAACACCATCATCGAACCAGGCGACTCTGTCGTCGTCTTCTGTCACGGCGTGGATATCAAGAGCATTGAAAAACTGTTCAACTAAGTGAAGAGTGAAGAATTACGCATTACGCATTATGTTAAACCTCCGACTGATCAGCAAAATCTTTGGCTCCTTGCTTCTGATAGAAGCATGGCTGATGTTCTGGTGCCTCATTATCGCCATCTATCATGGCGGCAATGACATTTTTGCCTTTGCTGCCAGCATCGTGCTGACCATCGCTGGAGGAGTCGTCTTCAGGCTGCTGGGTAGGAATGCCGACAACCTGATGACCAGAAGAGATTCCTATTTTGTGGTCACCATCACATGGATACTCTTCTCGCTGTTTGGCATGTTGCCGTTTATGATCTGCCCAACAAGTCACCTGTCGCTGACGGATGCCTTTTTCGAATCGATGTCAGGATTCACCACAACGGGTGCCACGATTATCGACGACGTAGAGATCTATCCGAAAGGACTGCTGTTCTGGCGTTCGCTGACACAATGGATTGGTGGTTTGGGAATCGTGTTCTTCACCATTGCCATTCTGCCGTCGATGGTGAAAGGTTCCGTAAAGGTGTTTGCGGCAGAAGCCACAGGACCGATACGCAGCAAGCTGCATCCTCGACTGAGTACGGGTGCAAAATGGATTTGGGTGGTGTACATCGTGCTCACGCTGGCCTGTATGCTGAGTTATATGGCCTGCGGAATGGATTTGTTTGATGCTGCCAACTACGCGATGACGAGTACGGCTACAGGCGGTTTCGCGACCACCAACGGCAGTCTGGCATCCTTCCATTCACCTGCCGAGGAGTATGTCTGCACATTCTTCTGTTTCCTGGCTGGTATCAACTTTATGCTGTTGTATATCTGTGTGACGCGCTTCAAAATCAAGGCACTGTTGAAGAATGCAGAATTTCGGTTCTATATCTCCATGATTCTCATCGCCACTATATATATTATGGTGGAGCTGATGATGAGAAACCACTACGACTTTGAGCGTGCCTTCCGTGTATCGATATTCCAGGTGGTATCGTTCTTCACCTCAACAGGTTTGTTCAGCGACAACGCTGCCGAGTGGCCGCATGTCACGTGGGTAGTCCTTGCCGTCCTGATGTTTATCGGTGGTATGAGCGGTTCTACGAGTGGAGGTATCAAGAGCATCCGTGGTGTGATGCTGCTGAAGATTGTGAGAAACGAGTTCCGGCAGATTCTCCATCCGAATGCGGTACTGCCTTTGAAGATCAATGGTACGAATGTGACACAGTCGAAACGCGTAACACTCTTGGCGTTCCTGACTCTCTATCTGATTTTGGCCGTCATTTGTGCCTTTGTGATGATTATGGCTGGGGTCGATCATACCAACTCCGTAACCATCACGCTGAGCTGTTTGGGTAATGTTGGTCCTACATTAGGTATGGAGATTGGTCCCACAATGTCGTGGGCACAACTACCTGAACTGGTCAAGTGGTTCTGTGCCTTCCTGATGTTGGTCGGACGTCTTGAACTCTTCTCCGTCCTCGTACTCTTCACACCTGCATTCTGGAAAGATAACTAATGCAAGAACGCCACCATCAGCTTTGCAGCCTCATCAGGAGCGATGCTGGTTCCTAAGCGACGGCGCATTTCTGCATATCCGCGCAACATCTCTTCACGTGCATCTTTGCCTGGCAACAAGCGGTAAAGCTCATTGGCTATATTCATCACCTTGAATCGGTCAGCTAACAGTTCCTGTACCACCTCACGATTGGCAATCAAATTGACGAGTGAAATGTATTTGACGTTAATGAAGTGATTGAATGCAAAACGCGTCAAGAGGGGTAATGGCGTCTCATAGCATACCACCTGCGGCACATTGAACAAAGCTGTTTCTAAAGTAGCCGTACCACTGGTAACAAGGGCAACGGTGGAATGCGACAACAAGGCATAGGTCTGATTCTTGATGATGCGTACACGTGTACCTTTCAAAAACTTCTCATAGTAACTGTCTTCTATCGACGGAGCACCTGCCAACACCAACTGATAGTCTTCAAAATGGCGCGCAGCCTCTATCATCGCTGGCAGATTGTCTTTGATTTCCTGTTTCCTGCTACCTGCAAGAAGGGCGATGATGGGTTGATGGGTCAGGGGTGCTGCCAATACTGAATCTTTCGAGATCGTAGCTTTCTGTTGGTTCTGTTTTTGTACAAACGACTCAAAGCTATCGAGATACTGTTGCTGGAAATGCGCCACCTCCTCAACAGTAGGGTTGCCCACATAACGAATGGGATAGTGATGCTTCTTCTCAAAGAAATCGACCTCGAACGGAAGGATGGAAAACAGTTTCGTCACATCACGGCGAATACGCTTGATACGCCACTCTTTCCATGCCCATATTTTGGGAGAGATGTAATAATAAACGGGTATCTTCGTATTCTTCTTCAAGAACTTTGCAATGTTCAGGTTGAAGCCTGGATAATCAACAAGGATTACCACATCTGGCTGCCAACGCACAATATCTTCCTTGCACATCTTCATGTTCTTGAGAATCGTAGGCAAATGCAATAACACGGGGACGAAACCCATATAAGCCAACTCTTTGTAGTGGCGCACCCGTTCACCCCCCACAGCAGCCATGTGGTCTCCTCCGAAGAAGCGGAACTGTGCCTCCGCATCCTCCCGTTGTAACGACATCATCAACCGCGATGCATGCAAATCGCCACTAGCTTCACCAACAATCAAATAGTATTTCATATTATTCTAATAATATCAAGAACTTTAACTTTTTCTCCCCCCCTTGGAAATGTTTAAAGGGGTGTTTATGGGGTCTCCAACACCTGCATCTCCTCCATCACCTCATAGGCTGTGACGTCAACGGTAGTAGGCGTAATACAAACATAGCCGTGATTCAAAGCCCAGCGGTCGTTGTCAGTTGCACCTGGCTCGTCATCTTTGTATTCACCAACCATCCAATAGTAGTCTTTACCTCTGGGATGTCTGCAAGCCACCACCTCATTAATCCATCTGCCATAACCCATTCTGCATACCTTCACACCTTTGAAAGGAGCATTCATCGGAAAATTCACATTGAGGCATACGCCTTTCGGCAAACCTTTATCAAGAACATAAAGCAGAATTTTTCTTACATAATCGCGCAATGCCGACAAGTCTGCATCAGGATTATAGTCGCAGCTACTGAATGCAATTGAAGGAATATATTTCAAGCATCCCTCAATAGCCACTCCCATCGTACCACTATAATGAGTATTAACGGTAGAATTGTCGCCGTGATTGATGCCGCCTATCACCACATCTGGCATTCTCCCATCCAGCAATTGGTGCATTGCAATCTTCACACAATCAACAGGAGTTCCACTGCATGACCAAACTTTTGCACTATAAATATCTTTACGGCGATGCAGGTAAAGCGGCGGCTCTGCCGAAAAAGCACATGAGAAGCCTGAACGTGGACTTTCTGGTGCACAGATAAGGATTTCACCCAAGTCTTCAATAAAAGACACTAACTGTCTGAGACCACCGCTATGATAGCCGTCATCGTTCGCAATCAGAATTAATGGTTTTCTCTTTTCCATAAAAATTAGTTATTTTGGATGCAAAAATACGAAAAAAGGTTTAATAACAAACGCTATCTCGAATAAAATGTATAACTTTGCACCCTATATTTTTATTTAGGAAAGGAATAACATGGGAAAAATCATCGCATTAGCCAACCAAAAAGGCGGTGTAGGTAAAACAACCACTTCTATCAACTTAGCTGCATCGCTGGCAACACTGGAGAAATCAGTGCTTGTTGTTGACGCCGATCCCCAGGCCAACGCATCAAGCGGCTTGGGTGTTGATATCCAAGAGGTGGACTGTTCACTCTATGAGTGCATCATCAATCAAGCAGATGTTCACGATGCTATCTACACGACCGATATTGACGGACTGGACATCATCCCCAGCCATATCAACCTGGTAGGCGCAGAAATAGAAATGCTGAATTTGGATAACAGAGAAAATATTATCAAACAAGTGCTCGCACCTATCCGCGACGACTACGACTATATATTGATTGATTGTGCTCCTTCGCTGGGACTGATTACCGTCAACTCGCTGACTGCAGCCGACTCGGTCATCATCCCCGTTCAGTGTGAATACTTCGCGCTGGAAGGAATTAGCAAGTTGTTGAACACCATCAAGATTCTGAAGAGCCGACTGAATCCGAAACTGGAAATTGAAGGATTCCTCCTGACAATGTACGACTCACGTCTGCGTCTGGCACGCCAGATTTATGACGAAGTGAAGCGACACTTCCAAGAACTGGTCTTCAAGACCGTCATCCAACGCAACGTGAAACTCAGTGAGAGTCCTAGTCACGGTCTGCCTGTCATCCTTTACGATGCAGACTCTACAGGTGCAAAGAACCACTTGGCTTTGGCAAAAGAAATCATTTGTAAAAACTAATCATCACAATGGCTGTTAAGAAAAAATACAATCGCAATACAAAGACATCGGCACTTGGGCGTGGACTCGACGCCTTGATTTCAACCGATAACGTCAGTACACAAGGTAGCTCCACTATCAACGAGATACCCATCAGTCAGATAGAAGCAAACCCCAATCAGCCCCGTCGCGAATTTGACCAAGAAGCACTTCAGGAGTTGGCGAACTCTATCGCACAGTTAGGAATCGTACAACCGATAACCTTGCGACAGATCGCTGACGACCATTTCCAGATTATTGCCGGCGAACGCCGTTGGCGTGCCTCGCAACTGGCAGGATTGACAGCGATACCTGCATACATCCGTACCATCAGCGACGAGAACGTCATGGAGATGGCCCTGGTGGAAAATATCCAGCGTGAAGACCTGAATGCCATTGAAATTGCATTGGCATACGCACAGTTATTGGAAAAAGACGGCATGACGCAAGAGAAGGTGTCAGAGCGTGTCGGCAAGAGCCGCGCTGCCATTGCCAATTACTTGCGTCTGCTGAAACTACCGGCACAGGTACAGATGGCATTGCAGAAGAAAGAGATCGACATGGGACATGCGCGTGCTCTCCTATCGTTGGACAGTCCTTCTCTGCAACTGAAATTGTTCAAAGAAATCAGCAAGCATGGTTTTTCCGTACGCAAAGTTGAAGAACTATGTCACCAGCTGAACAATGGTGAAGACATTCAAAGTGCGAAGAAAATCATTTCCTCCAAAGCACGCCTGCCAGAAGAATTCAATATACTGAAAGACAGTCTTTCCAAGTTTTTCAATACAAAGATACAGATGACGCTGGGTGCTAAAGGAAATGGCAAAATCAGTATTCCTTTTGCCAACGAGGAAGAGCTGGAACATATCATGCACATGTTTGACAAACTGAAAGCATAACGTGAAATATTTGGCAAGAACATACATACAACGATGCACCTTCATGATCTTGTTCATGACGCTTTGCACAGTTATCGCCTCGGCACAGGAGATTGTGGGCAAGGACAGTGTCATGATTTTGGAAAAGAAGGCTCAAGCAAAAGCTGACCATGCTACTAAAGACAGTCTGGAAAGGATTTTCGCACGAGAGGACAGCATCGAACTTGCCAATGCTGAAAAGAAAGCCAAGCAGAAACGCGACTGGAGCACATGGCGACCAAATGCCAAACGTGCCTTGTGGCTGGCTCTCGCCATTCCTGGAGCAGGACAGATATACAACCGCAAATATTGGAAACTGCCGATTGTCTATGGTGGATTTGTGGGTTGTATTTATGCCATCTCATGGAACAACCAGATGTATCACGATTATGCACAAGCTTATATCGACCTGAAGGATGACGACCCAAACACACAAAGCTATAACCAGTTCCTGCATCTGGGCGTTACCATCACGGATTCCAACGCACCGAATTACGAGGAACTATTTCGCAAACGTAAAGACCGCTATCGCCGTTGGCGCGATTTGAGCGTGTTTGCACTGGTGGCTGTCTATGCGCTATCTGTCATTGATGCGTATGTGGATGCATCTTTATCTGAATTTGATATATCCAAGGATTTAAGTTTGCGCATTGCTCCTACCGTGCTCAGCGATGAGAGTTCCTTTAGTAGCAGGAACCCGCTGAAATCGTCGGCCGTCGGAGTAGGCTGTAGTTTGAAATTCTAAGTGGAAAGCTACCCGACCTCCCTATAGAAGAGGCTCTATATTCAAAGAATATAAAATGAAAGAGGAAATAAAAATGGAAGTAAAAATGAATTATATGAAAAGAACAATCGTATTAGCATTATGTTTAGCTGGATTCTGCGTGACGCAGGCACAAAGCTATGAAGAGTATGAGATTGTAACCGATGACCAAGGACAACAACAGGAAATCGGATTACCAGAATCGATGACGGTGGATATTGACGACCTGTTAGATCAGTATCACACCAAGGCATACATGCAAACCAATGCATGCAACATGCGCAATGACGACCCAGAAACAGAAAAGGAGGTATTTATCGAGCGTTTGCAACAAATTCCTGCTGTAATGGAAATGGTTTATAACGAACCTGTTCAAAAGATGATAGACCGTTATACCAAGCGTGGTCGCCGACAGGTAAGCTACATGTTGGGAGCTGCCAACTTCTATATGCCTATCTTCGAGCAGGCACTGGAGACATACGGATTGCCGTTGGAACTGAAATACCTGCCAGTCATCGAATCTGCCCTGAACCCCAAAGCTGTTTCACGCGCTGGCGCAACCGGATTGTGGCAGTTTATGCTGGAAACAGGTAAGCGATACGGGCTGAAGGTGAATTCACTGGTTGACGAGCGTCGCGACCCTGTTAAGGCTTCCTATGCGGCAGCACGCTATTTACGCGACTTGTATAAGATTTTTGGCGACTGGAATCTGGTGATTGCATCCTACAATGCTGGTCCTGAACGAATCAACAAGGCTATCCACCGTGCCGGAGGTGAAACTGATTACTGGAAAATCTATCCGTATCTGCCCAAAGAGACACGCGGATATGTACCTGCATTTATCGCAGCCAACTACGTGATGACCTACTACTGCGACCATAATATCTGTCCGATGGAGACTGATCTCCCCGCAAAATCAGATACCATTCTTGTGGATCGCGACATTCACCTCTCACAGATTGCCAATGTCATTGATATCGATATTGACCTACTGAAAGAACTGAACCCACAATACAGAAAGGACTTGATCAATGGCAGAAGCGGTCTGACAGATGTACGACTGCCTGCACAGTATCTGGGTGTGTTTATCGATATGCAGGATTCCATTTGCAATTACAACGCAGACCAGCTGATAGCCAAACGTGCAGAGGTAGCCATTGAGGATGCGCCAACTCCAACAAGAAGCAGTTCGTACCGTTCATCAAGGAGTTATTCTGACAACAACAGCTATAGTCGCCACAGTCGTAGTAGCAGACATAGAGATAATAATGTTTCGACATATAATAGCAGAGGAAAAGGAAAACACAAAGGAAGAGAAGACAACGGAGAAAAGGGTAAGGGTAAAGGCAAGAAGAAAAAAGGCCGCAACGCTGAACCTTCATCCGTAACCGTAAAGAAGGGCGAAAGTCTTGACAAGATTGCCAAGAAGAACCATACGACGGTGAGCGAACTCAAGAAAAAGAACAAGATAAAGGGTGACAAAATCAAACCCGGTCAGAAAATAAAGGTGAAGTAATTTTTGAATTTCACCATTAACACCTTATTAATAAATATAGGAGAACACGATATGGACAATCAGGAAGACAAAGTTAGCGCCCAGGACGCTATGTGGGAGCAGAAAGTTGATGAGAAATTCGAAGAACTGCTTCAAAGTTATCTGGCTTCACGCCATCGCAAGAAAGTAGAGATTATCACAAAAGCTTTCAACTTTGCACGACAGGCACATAAAGGTGTCCGCCGCCTTTCAGGCGAACCCTATATCATGCACCCCATCGCTGTAGCACAGATAGCCTGTTCAGAAATAGGATTAGGATCTACTAGCATTTGTTCTGCCCTCTTGCACGATGTGGTCGAAGATACGGATTATTCTGTTGAAGATATTGAAAACATCTTTGGAAAGAAAATCGCACAGATTGTTGAGGGACTGACAAAAATCAGTGGAGGTATTTTCGGCGAACAAGCTTCCGCTCAGGCTGAGAATTTCAAGAAACTGTTGCTTACGATGAGTGATGACATCCGCGTCATCCTCATCAAGATATGCGACCGCCTGCATAACATGCGTACATTAGAGTCGCAGCCAGCCAACAAACAGTACAAGATTGCTGGCGAGACCATCTACATCTATGCGCCACTTGCCAACCGTCTGGGACTCAACAGAATCAAATCAGAATTGGAAGACCTGAGCTTCCGTTACGAACATCCAGATACCTACGACTACATCAAGAATCAACTGATTTCAACGGAGAAATCGCGTAATACGTTGTTTGAACAGTTCACAGCCCCCATACGTGACGTGTTAGATAACATGGGTTATCAATATGAAATCAAAGCACGCATAAAAAGTCCCTACTCCATTTGGAGTAAGATGCAAAACAAACATGTCACCTTTGATGAGGTGTACGACATTCTGGCTGTACGCATCATCTTCGTACCTAAGAACCGCAAAGAAGAAACTGACGAATGTCTGCGTATATACAACGGCATCGAAAACCTCTACGAGAGTCATCCTGACAGATTCCGTAACTGGCTGAACCACAAGAAAGCCAACGGCTATCAGGCTTTGCATGCTACCTTTATGTCGAAACAAGGTAAATGGATTGAGGTGCAGATACGTTCCGACCGTATGGACGATGTGGCAGAGCAAGGTTTCGCTGCCCATTGGAAATACAAGGACAACCCACAGGGAGAGAACGGATCAGAAATTACAGAGGACGAGAGCGAACTCAGCAACTGGCTTCGTACCATCAAGGAGATCCTCGATGATCCACAGCCCGATGCGATGGACTTTTTGGATGCTATCAAACTGAACCTCTATGCTGCTGAAATCTTTGTGTTTACACCCAAAGGCGAAATCAAGACTATGCCGGCTGGCAGTACAGCCCTCGACTTTGCCTTCCAGTTGCACACATTCTTAGGCAGTCATTGCATCGGTGCAAAAGTCAACCACAAGCTAGTTCCAATGAGTCACAAACTGGAAAGTGGTGACCAAGTGGAAATCCTCGCTTCGAAATCACAGCATGTACATCCCTCTTGGATCAACTTCGTCAGCTCTGCCAAAGCCAAATCAAAGATACAGACTATTCTTCGTCGTGACAACCGCGAGATACAGAAGAAGGGCGAAGAAACCTTATCTTCATGGCTCAAGAAAAACGATATGGAGCTGTCTCCTGCTATCGTCAACAAACTTTGTTACCTCCACGAGCTACGCAAGCCAGAAAGTCTGTTTCTTGCCTTGGGTGACAAGACGATCATTTTGGGCGAAAAAGACTTGGACGAGCTGCATGGAAAGAAGAAACATGCATCGAAAGGATGGCGAAAATACGTGCCTTTTATCAAATCAGAAGATGTTGAGAAAGACACCAAGAAGGAACTTATCGTCGTTGAGAAAGGTTTCAACAAGAAGAAACCCGTCTATGTCAATGATGAAAACATTCAGCAATACATCTTCCCAAGATGCTGTCACCCCATCCCTGGCGACGATATTCTTGGATATATTGACAACAAGAACCGCATTGAGATTCACAAACGCGCCTGCCCTGTTGCATCAAAGTTGAAAGCCAGCTTTGGCAACCGCATCCTAGATGCCAAATGGGATATGCACAAGAGTCAGCTTTTCGATGCCACCATCCAAATTCAGGGCATCGACCGCAAGGGATTGCTCCACGATCTTGCAGACATTATCTCCGACCAGATGAATGTCAACATGCGTAAGATCATTATCTCAAGTGATAATGGTATTTTCGACGGTTCCATTGAGTTGCGTGTACACGACCGCGATGAAGTGAAACTGCTGATGGAGAGTCTGAAGAAAGTACAAGGATTGCAACAGATGCAGCATATAATATAAATGAATCTATGAGAACAAAATTCCCCATCGCTGTTTTATTAGCATTATTCATTTTATTGCCATCAACGTCAGATGCACGTGGGAAATACGACAATACCGACACATTGGTAGTCGCTCGCGATGGCAGCGGAGAATTCCGCACGGTGAGCGAAGCCGTAGAAGTTTGCCGTGCCTTTATGGAATACACAAAGGTTATCTACGTCAAGAAAGGAATTTATAAGGAAAAACTCGTCGTACCTTCTTGGCTCACCAATATCGAGATTATCGGTGAAGACCGCGATGAAACCATCATTACCTTCGATGACCATGCCAATGTGAAGATTCCAAAGATTGGATTGGAATCAACGCAGCAACTTCAAGACCCCAACAAGGATGGACTCCAAACAATGGGAACATTCCGAACCTATACGGTTAAGGTAGAAGGCTGTCATATCACCTTTCGTAATCTCACCATCGAGAATCAGGCACCACGCAAGGGACAAGCTGTAGCCTTGCACACCGAAGGCGACTGTCTGCGATTTGTCAACTGTCGTTTCCTGGGCAATCAAGATACCATCTATACAGGTATGGCTAATACCCGTTTATACTTTGAAGACTGCTATATCGAAGGTACTACCGACTTCATTTTCGGTCCTTCTACAGCATGGTTCGAGGGTTGCACCATCCATAGCAAGATCAACTCCTACATCACTGCCGCATCTACACCGAAAGATGTAAAGTACGGCTACGTCTTCAACAACTGCACATTGACAGCTGCAGAAGGTGTCGATAAAGTTTTCCTCGGTCGTCCATGGCGTGCATACGCTTACACCTTATTTATGAATTGCGACCTGGGTAAACATATTGTACCTGAAGGTTGGCAAAACTGGAAAGACTACCACGACCCCGCTCAGGAAGGAACCGTTCGCTATCAGGAATACAACAACCGCGGAGCAGGTGCAAATCCCCAGCAACGTGTAGCATGGAGCAAACAACTTTCCAAGAAAGAAATCAAGGAGATTACTATTGAAAATGTACTGAACGGGTGGAAATAGGATAGCAACAAGAAAGGTGGGTTCGGGAAATGTGTCCGAACCCACCTTTTTTTTTATGTATATCAAACTTGATTATTCATTCTTGAAACCATAACCATTGGTAAATCCACCTGTCGCAATAACCTGAGGTGTGAATGGCCAAAGGTAGATAGGAGCCTTTGTGTAATCGTAGTCATAGAACAAATACATGTAATATTCATCCTCATTGTCCACAATATTCTTTCCCCAATCGACCTTCTTGTATCCTTGAGATTCAAGACTAGCAATTTCATCGGCTGAAAGTTTAGTAAACAGGCCTTTAATAGCAAGATTGGTTTTGGTGTTGCTATATTTGCAACCCCATTCTTCCCAAGCATCGTTCTGACCACGCCACGAAGGATAGAGAACAGGGTCATTTTCCTGGCCAATAGGACACTGCGCAGTAAGACGATAACCATATTGACTTTTTGCATCTACCAACTTAGTCCAAACTTGTGATGATATAACGTTACCATTTTCAAATTCATAGTAACCCTTGGTTTTCAAGCCATCAATCATTGCTCGAGTCATTTCTTTTATTATACGAATCTTTGCTGGCATCAAGCCAGTACGTACTAAGGTGAAACGACGATCACCCTCACCGGCAAACTCGAAACCACGTTCTTGGACGATAGCGTTGAGTAGGCTACCTTCTTTAGTGATAAAATCATCGGTCTTTGCATCTGCTGCGCTATCAAATGCACGATTACGTACTATGTCCAAGTAAGTTCTGGCTTCACTGACATCACCTGTAGCAGCACATGCTTCTGCATAACCAAGGTACATTTCCGCCATACGCATGTAAGGACCGTTGATACCAGATTTGCGTTGTGCTTCATGCCATGGCCTTTTCTGACGGTTTTCATCCCACTTACTCAAAGAAATTCCTCCACCGCTGGCTTTTGAGTTTGGTGTAAAAGGAATGAGTTTCTCATTTCCTTTGCCATCAGAACCTGTTACAGTACATGCTACATCACGACGCTTGTCTTTCGGATCAAAGACACCATAGTAGAAAGCTGGATTGATACGTCCCTGTCCATAACTCTTGCAAGGATATGCATCTTTACTTCCACCATCTGAAGGACGACCGAAGGAATATGGACGACCATCATTGCCTCCACCTTGTTGCATAGGATACTCATAGATAGATTCGTCTGCATAAACATCGTCTGCCTCCATCATCTGTTGGAAGAAGTACTGATAAGGATTGTCAAATCTACGTCCTTGTTCATCCGTATTACGTGGATCTTCTGTATAGAATTTAGCAGAACCAGCATGTTCCTTAATAGCTTTCTTAAAATAGGTCTTGGCTATAGTATAGTATTTCTTCCAATCCGCACGACGACAGTATGTAGCTCCATTATTTTCTGTTCCCATCTGCTCAAAGGCAATGGTATTGCCTTCAAGATCTTTACGTTCGATGTCGCCACGACGAGTCTGATAGCCTCCTGCTTCAAGAGCCATACGGCCAATTAATCCGTCCACATATGTTTGAGAGAAATAATTCTTTGTAGTTACAGTACTACCAGAGATTTTTATCTGACCAATGGGATACATAACTGGTTCAACAACCTGGAGTTCTTCCAAACATTTGTCATATATCCATTCGCGGTTAACAAGTCCTTGTGGTGCTTGACCTATTTCAGTAGAATAAGGTACATCACCAAAGTTCTTAATCAATTCACGATAAGCAGTTGCGCGCATGGCGATAGCCTCACCATACATCTGACCTAATTCAGATGGAATACCTCCAATAATCTCATCATAGTCGGAACGATTCTCAATAGAGTTGATAATGGCATTTGATACTGCAATTACTTTGTATAGACTGGCAAACGCATCATCTTCTTTCAGATAGGACAAAAGATTATATTGGCTTGCGAATCCGCCATTTTGATACAAACATTCTACCCAGTGCCGACCAGGTTGGTTCGAGAAAGCCTCGGGATGTCGTGTAATATCAGATCCTGGAATATCGGCAGCATACCATAAACCATCTCCGAAAATTTTGTTCTGTGCACAGTCGCGCCATGTCTCATATGCACCATTGAGTGCCAATCGGATATTGATTTCTGATGACATAACAAAGTTGCCATCTACCGTTGAGGCTGAGTCAGTCTCCAAGTAGTCACTACATGATGTAATGCTCAACAATCCAATGGCACATAAGGTTGAAAAAAATATCTTTTTCATATTTGTTCTTTTTTAATTTATTAGAATGTTACATTAAGACCGAAGGTGAATGTACGTGCCTTTGGATATGACAGATAGTCATAACCTGGAGTTGGGAATCCTCCTGTGGTAGGTGCAGTATTTACATCTGGGTCTATACCTGAATAACCTGCAATACAGAAGAGGTTACCGCCAGTAAAGTAAGCACGGAGATTGCTTATACCGATCTTCTTGGTCCAAACCTTCGGGAAAGTATAACCAATGGTCAAGGTGTTCAGACGGAGATAAGAAGCATCCTCGATGAACTGAGAAGAAACAATAGCATTTTCAGAATAGGGCAATGCATACTTTGCATTGGCATTCAGTGTTGCCAGAGCATCTGGATCTGTTACAGCAAAAAGATCACCGTTAGCATCTACATCATACATTTTCCAGCAATCAGCAATAAAGGATAATTTGTTAGAGCCAAGAGCATTGTCCTTGTTTCCCCACATTGACCACATGGCATTAGCGTTATATATGTCGCCACCAATCTGATAGGTGAAACCTAAAGAGAAGTCAACGGCCTTCCAATTTCCAGTGATATTGAAACCACCAGTGTGCTTAGGCATAGCATGACCTATTACAACGGCATCGTCACCATTTACAATACCATCATTGTTTGCATCCTCGAATTTCATCATACCAGGAATTGCATTTTGAGTAATGGCTTTTCCCTTTGCATTAACAGCAGGCTCACCATTTACCTTTCGCTGACCACGTGGATATGCCTTCGTACTATTTGAGGCGTATGTTACCAAGCCATCAATATCGGGGATTCCATCTTTGAGAACCCACTTGCCCGTGGAATTGTAAATATCCATGTCAAAATCATTTACCGTGTAGAAGCCTGCCGAGCGGAAACCTTGTATCGTACCAACGGGACTTCCTTCACGTATGATATAATCGTATTTAGGAAGTGTTGATGTTGATCCCCAATTCATATGGGCATCGGCAATTACGTTTTCTGCCAATTTATCAACTTTATTACGATTGTAGTTGTATGTCAGATTGAATCCGAGATTGAAGTCCTTTGTTCGTACAATATCATAGAACAAAGAAAGTTCGATACCTTTGTTTGATGTTTGACCTACATTCTGATACTGATAGCTATATCCTGTTGTAGCATTGATGGGGACTCGCATCAAGATATCTTTTGTGGTATTCCAATAAGCCTCGATTGTACCGCGAAGCTTGCCATTCCAGAAACCGAAATCAAGACCAATATTACGAGAAATTGTACGCTCCCATTTCAGATCTTCATTACCCTTCAGTTCAGAAGGTTTATATATGTTTACAGGCTGTCCGTCAACCGTGATAACATCTGTTTGCCACATGTCTGATTGCCAAAGTGAAGCGTCGATATTATCGGAACCAGATGTACCATAAGAGAGGCGGAGTTTCAAGTTACTCAACCAGTCCTTTGTGCCTTCCATGAATGGTTCATCAGAGATACGCCATGCGGCAGCTGCAGCAGGGAAATATCCCCAGTGATGATTAGGAGCAAATTTAGAAGAACCATCAGCACGGAAGGTTCCAGTCAACATGTAACGACCCAAGAAAGTATAGTTTACACGACCAAACCAAGATGATGTATGTGAAGGTACGCCTATCGTATTTCCAAATTCATCTTTGCCAAGTGAAGAGTCTGACAGGCCGAGACGAGCTATTGCTGTATCCAGATCATAGAGTTTAGAGTAGCCTGATCCATAGATATAGCTGCTGTTAGACTTGGATGCCAAGAGTTCTTGACCCAAAAGGATAGAGAGGTCATGATTATCACCAAGGTTTTGGAACACGTAGTTCAATGTGTTAGACCAACGAACGCCATAGCCGTTTGCCTTTGTTAAATGGGCAGTGGTATAACCATCGTTTAATCCACCATCCCAATACTTCGTCTCACTCCAATTACGGCTCAGTGAGAGTTCTGTTTTTGCGGTAAGGCCCGCAATAGGAGTCCAAGTCAAGCCGCCAGTAGCACGGAGTCGCTGGCGTGCAACGATATTTTTGTAATTGTCAGCCTGAGCTACCGGGCTGTTAGAAAGTTCCATCTGGGTATCACCATTACCAAATAGTGAGGGGTTGTCTTCTCCGAATGGTACATCTATTGGACGGAAACGGAAAGCCGATGTTGCTAACTGATAAACATTTTTTTCACCCTCAGTTTTTGACTCGCTATAACGCAGGTCAATGTCAAAATTCAAGTTATGCGTAATCTTCTGATTAATTTTGAAGTTTGCATTCCATCGTTTGTAACCAGTTTCGCGTACAATACCAGGATCGTTAATGTAGTTGACGGATGCGTAATAGCGAGTTGCTTCGTTACCTCCTGTCAATGAAACATCGTGGTTCCATGAAACGGCGGTTCTCATCATGTCATCTACATAATCATGAACAGCAACATTTCTGTATTCATCAAGGTGATGGTCATAGGCTGAGCCTATACCAAAATACTTTGCTACATTATTTCCATAAGAGGTTCCATATGCAGTAGCATATGACCACGTATGACGAACATAGTCATAAGCATTCATTACATCAAGTTCCTTCGGATTCGTCTTAAGCTGCATATATACATTGTACTTTACTCTTGCTTTACCCTCGCCCTTAGAAGACTTGGTTGTAACAAGGATAACACCATTGGCACCACGGGCACCATAGATGGCGGTAGAAGCAGCATCCTTCAATACGTCGATGCTCTCAATGTTGTCGGCTGGGATGTCACTGATATCACTTACAGTAACACCGTCAACAATGAACAACGGGTCGTTGCTCTGGGTGATTGAACCGCCACCACGAACGCGTACAGACGTCGTTGCACCTGGACGACCGTCCTGTACAACAACATTCACACCAGGAAGTTGTCCCTGTAATGCCTGGGTTACATTTGATACAGGATTAGAAGCCAGTTTTTCGCCAGTAACAGATGCTACAGCACCTGTCAAGTCGCGACGCTTCATCGTTCCATAACCGACAACGACAACCTCGTCAAGACCTTCAGTATCGTCTTGCATCGAGATGTTAAAGCTGCTTTGGCTACCCACAGTTACAGTCTGCGTCTTGCAACCAACGTAGGAGAATGTCAGTTTGTCGCCGTTGTTGACGCCGTCAATACTGAAATTACCATCGATGTCAGTTACCCCTCCCATACCAGTGGGAGTCTGAATGGTTACACCAATCAAGGGTTCACCTGAAGCATCTTTCACAGTACCGGTTACTGTTTTCTGCGCATACGCCATAAAACAGAACAGGCTCAGAAATAAAGCCATAGAGGCTCTTTTGAGTTGTAGATACATAAATGTTTGTTTTAGTTATACTTAGGTTATTAAAAAATATAATCGACTGTAGTTATTTAAGAGCTTATTATTACTAATTCACTGCTTTTTTAAGGGTTCGTTACTTGTTTTATTTGTATTTGATTAGTTTTCTCGGCAAAATTAATTATTTATTTTTATTTTACCAAATATTTTTCAAAAAGAAAAATAAAAAAACAAAAAATTGGAAATTAAAGGTTCATATCATCGTTTTTGAGCCTTTTTTATGACATATATAATAATGTACGCGCATACATTATTTTATATCCATGCTCATAATGCGTTCCATCATGTTGTCGAGGCATCGTTGTTTTTGTTCCATAGAAGGATGTACATAGAGGTTGAAAGTTGTCTGAACATTGGAGTGTCCCAATATCGCTGAAAGGGTTTTGATGTCGCTGCCGGCTTCTATGCACTGTGTAGCAAAGGTGTGTCTGAGTGCATGAAAACGAAGTATCGGCAGTCCCAGTTGCCGAAGTATGTGTTGGTAATGCTTTCGCAACATGTTAGGGTGTAAGGGTGTTGACGAATTGGAGAAAACGAATCGGGTATTGTCTTCTTCGCTTTTCCTGTATTGACAAGAAAGTTTATTTTCAACGAGACGATGCAAAGGTACTATACGTTGTGAATGTATGGTTTTTGGCAGATTGACAACAAGAGACGAATGGTGGGTATGGTGATTATATACCACTGATACCGTACGACTGACGACGCACCGATGAAACCTGAACTGAATATCTTTTTTTGATTGACGGGAAAACTTTTATTCTTTTTTTATAGGGATTTAAAATATTATATGTAACTTTGCACTCGAATTGTAAGCCATTGGCTCAATCCTATTAGAATTAATTATTAACTAAAACAAACAGATTATGAAAAAAATCTTTACTCTTATCGTCGCAGCAATGATGGCAGCAGGTGCGTATGCTTTTACAGACACGTGGAAATCAACAAGTACATCAACCTCTCCTGTACAAACAGCGAATGTCAAAATAACATTCAATCAAGGTGGAGAAGGTGGTGTATGGACATTCTCGAACAGTTATGCTGTTGGAGCAGAAAATGGTCAAACTATTACTATTGAACCCACAGCAACTGGTAATTTCACGATTATCTTTGGAGGATCTGTCAGTACTAGTAAAAAAATTCACATGCAAGATGCAGCAGGAAATGGTCTTACAGCAAAATTGGCTAGCAACAATAGCGTAACTATTGACGATAACACAAGCCCTTCTGCAGACATTGCATCAAATGACGGTCTCGTCTATGAGCTTAAGGCAAATCAGGTATATACTTTCTCTGTATCAGGAACAAAATGGCGTTTGGCAAGTTATAAATTTACAAACGAGAAAGAAATCATCTATGACACAGAATGGAATTTCAGCACATGGGAGGATGAAAGTACTGGTTTCACCAATCAGGTAAAGAATAATCTGGGTCTTTTTGCTTGCTATAAGAACGTTGAGAAACAAATTACCAACTTCGGAAAAATCAATGGTAGCAACAAGGGTGGATACACAAAACGTTTCCAATTTGGTGGTGGTGGTTCTCCACTTTCCGGAACAGGCACTCCAACACAGCGCTTTATCTATTTCAACGTAAATGGTGATGCAGATATTGCCATTCAGTTCCTTTCTGGTAGTTCCGATTCAAAACAGACTCTTTACATCACCGATGGAACGAATATTCTTTCTCAAACAGAAGCAGATGGCAATCTTACTGAAGCTAAATTTTCTTACTCAGGTAACGCAGGTGTCATCTACATATATGGAAGTGGCTCTATTAACATGTACGACATCAAAGCGAACAACGTAGGTACTACTGTTCTGCTTGACGATACTACAAAGCCAACAGGCATCAAGGCCATCAACGCTGAAGCTACAGCTGCTCCTGCAGTTAAGAAGTATGTTGAGAACGGTCAGGTTGTTATTGAGAAGGCTGGTAAGAAGTTCACTGTTGCTGGTGCACAGCTGAAATAATACCACGAGATTATACAGATTCAACACGAATCAACAAAACCATAAAGAAGTGGCGGCTCACAAGAGTCGCTACTTTTTTTATACCTCAAATCTGTCGCGCTACACGCTACAGCGCTACAGCGCTACATAGCGATCGCCGCCACACTGCCACGCTGCCACGCAGTCCCATCTTGCGATTTTAGTTTTGCAGTATGGCGAGTCCCATTATCTATATTATATATTATAATATATTATAATATATAATATAAAATATATACTTATAATTTATAACTTTCAAGAAGCGGTGTTCATTACATTTTGAAAAAGTAAATGGGACAGCGTGGCTGCGTGGCTGCGTGCTGTGTTATGCAGATTGAAGTGAAGATTCCAACAAATGTAGCGCTGTAGCGCCGTAGCGCGAAACGCCACTAAAAAGACGATCCCCTGTATGATAAAATGAAGAATCTTTACAAGAATTTTGAAGTAAAAATGAAGGAAGAAAGAAGCAGGGAGAAATTGCGAAATGTAAGTAGCTGAAAATAAACGGGTTGCAAGTGCGCTGCAAAAGGTGACGTTTTGAACTGCAAAAGGCCATGTTTTGGAGAGCAAAAGGATAGGTTTTGGCGGGTAAAAGCATAGGTTTTGGAACGCAAAACATAAGCTTTTGAAAATGGAAACGAAAAATCTTAACGATAACGACAACGTTAACGATAACTTTTAATTTCTGGCAATTTTTCTTCTGTTTATACTAAACATTTCTGACTTCGATTCGTCTAATAACAAATAGCTGAACTAATCCAGTAATTCTCAAATCAAAACAAAGTATGAAAAAGTTTTTTCTTTTAACAGTAATGACGTTAATGACAATGACAATGAGTGCACAAACAAAAAAGACATGTAGCGACGTATTCCAGAAAGGAAGCGAGCTGAAATGGGAAGATGCTGAACCAGGCGTACAGCGTCAGGTGATGGGCTATGACGGACAGTTGATGGTTGTAAAAGTGAAATTTGAAAAAGGTGCCGTAGGCAAAGCCCACAGTCACTATCACACACAGGCTACCTATGTGGCAAAAGGCAAGTTTGAAGTTACTATTGGTGACAAGACACAAGTGCTGAAGGAAGGCGACGGTTTTTATGTTGCACCCGATACCGTTCATGGTGTAGTATGTTTAGAGGAAGGATTGCTGATTGACAACTTCAGTCCGATGCGTGCTACATTCATCGGTGAGAAATAGTTCGCACTACAACCACAAAAGCTAAAATCATGAAACGACCGATACTATGCGCCGTCTTGTTGGTGATAGCCGTCACGATGAGGGCTGGCGACCAGGAAGCAATCAAGCAGACTATGCATCGCGCCACCCAGTATATGATGGATGTAGCATCCTACAAGGGCGGCTTCGTCTGGAACTACCTGCCCGACTACAGCCGTGAGTGGGGCGAGCTGGAGGCTGAGCGCACGATGGTGTGGCTGCAATCGCCCAGCACGCCCGATGTGGGTGAGGTGCTGCTTGACGCCTATCACGCCACTGGTGATGAGTATTACTACGACAGCGCCAGCAAGGTGGCACAATGTATCATTCATGGTCAGCTTCCCTGTGGCGGATGGAACTATATGTTCGACTACGAGTCGGAAGCCACTACGCGTCATTGGTATGCCACCATCGGGCGGCAGGCTTGGCGTCTGGAAGAGTTCCAGCATTACTACGGCAACGCCACTTTCGACGACGAGGCCACGAAACATTGTGCAGAGTTCCTGTTGCGCATCTATTTGGAGAAGCACGATCAGGCATTCTATGAGCCGTTGCAGCGAGCTATCGGCTTCTTCCTGCAAAGTCAGTATCCCAATGGCGGATGGCCGCAACGCTATCCGTTGATGTACGACCATCCGTTCAAGGGCAAGGCCGACTACTCCTCGTTTATCACCATCAACGATGACGTGATGCCTGAGAACATTGACTTTCTGATGCAATGCTACAGCTCATTGGAAATGAAGGAATTGCGCGAACCGATACTTCGAGCCATGCATTGTCTGCGCGATGTGCAACAGCCGTTGCCTTTGGCAGGATGGGGCGACCAATATTCGCCTGCGGATATGAAACCGGCCCATGCTCGTAGCTATGAACCGCGAGCTATCAACACGGCTACAACGATGCAAATGTGCCGCCTGATGATTAAATTCTACCAGATGACGGGCGACAAGAGTTTCCTGAAAGGCATTCCCAATGCCATTACCTTTTTGGAAGGACAGAAGTTGCCTGACGAATGGGCACCTGATGTCAGGCGCAGGCCTTTGGGTGAAGGTGAAATCCTAACACCTCGTTTCATCAATCCTGATGACGGCAAACCGATGTATGTACACCGTAAAGGTTCAAACGTCAAGAATGGCGAATACTATACTGACAGCATCTACACGGGTACCATCGCCCATTACAGTTCCTTTGCAACTGTCAATACTCCTATGTTGCGTCAGGCATTGCAAGAGGCGCAAGCCCTTGATGCAAAGAAGCTGGCCGAAAACTCGCCACTTCGTGAAGCTTCCGTCAGCGGTCCGAAAGATTACTATTACCAAGCTCACCGCTATGGCAACAGAATGCCTGCGCCGAAGGTTGATGAGATTATTGCATCACTTGACAGCGAAGGTCGCTGGATCAGTGTGCTCCATCAGGTTTCCAATCCCTACAAGCCTATACCGGCAACGATGCCAACAAGTAGTGAAGACCGTTCTGTAGCTGATAAGATGGTTGGCGACGAGTACGACACTTCTCCATACGAGAACAAAAGCATTAAAGGCATTTCCACGCGTACCTATATATGGAATATGGTCGCATTGATCAATGCCCTCCGCTAATGGTAAAAGATAAGGGAATCAAGATTATACCATACCGTCGAGTTGAAGTTTCAAATCCTTCAACTGGTCGCGAACCGATGTCAGCGTGTTCATCACTTCTGCCGTCTTGTCGGCTCCTTGACGGTTTTCGTTGATAATCTTACGGGCATTCGCAATTTTGAAGCCACGCACCTTCACTAAATTATAGATGACACGAAGCTGCTCAATATTCTTATCGGTATATTGACGCACCTTGTTCCCCGTTGTCTTCGGACGGAGATGCGGGAATTCTGTTTCCCAATAGCGAAGCAGACTCTCGCTCACATTCAACATCTGAGCAACTTCTTTGATGGAATAGTACAATTTATGCGGTTTTTCCTGATTCAATGCCATCTTGCTTAAAGTGTTTTCTGTTTAATAAATTCGTGGAATTGTGGCAAAGGTACGAAATAATTCATAATTCATAATTCATAATTCGTATTTATTTTGTATTTTTGCAACGTTTTTAACGTAAATACGCATTTTTGCATTTATGCAAATTTGCCAACTTGTAAACTTGTAAATTTGTAATATGTTGACAGCTAAAGAAATACGCGAATCGTACAAAAAGTTCTTTGAGTCAAAAGGACACGTCATCGTACCATCGGCTCCAATGGTTATCAAAGACGACCCAACCCTGATGTTCACCAATGCAGGTATGAACCAGTGGAAAGATATTATCCTCGGAACGAAGGATCCGGAGCCGCGCCGACGTGCCGATACACAAAAGTGTCTGCGTGTGAGCGGTAAGCATAACGACTTGGAAGAGGTTGGTCATGACACCTATCATCACACCATGTTCGAGATGCTGGGCAACTGGTCGTTTGGCGACTACTTCAAAGAAGGTGCCATCGATATGGCTTGGGAGTATCTGGTAGATGTACTGAAACTCGATCCTAAAGATTTGTACGTGACCGTGTTTGAAGGCGATGCTGCTGAAGGACTGGAGCGCGACGACGAAGCTGCCGGTTTTTGGGCAAAGCATGTCCCTGCCGACCATATCATCAACGGCAACAAACATGATAACTTCTGGGAAATGGGCGATACCGGTCCTTGCGGTCCTTGTTCAGAGATTCACCTCGACTCGCGTACAGCAGAGGAAAAAGCACAGGTTCCTGGCCGCGAACTGGTCAACAAAGACAATCCTCAGGTGATTGAAATCTGGAACCTCGTGTTCATGCAGTATCAGCGAATGGCAGACGGCTCATTGGAGAAACTCGCCATGAACGTTATCGATACAGGTATGGGCTTCGAACGTCTGGTGCGCGCCCTGCAAGGCAAGCACAGCAATTACGACACGGATGTCTTCCAACCGATTATCAAGGAGATAGAAAGACTGACGGGTTTGAAATACGGAGCCACCTCACCAGAGGGAGAAGAGCTTGTTGACGTTGCTATGCGTGTTTGTGCCGACCACCTGCGTGCTGTAGCCTTCTCCATTGCTGACGGACAGTTGCCGAGCAATGCGAAGGCGGGATATGTTATCCGACGCATCCTGCGCCGTGCCGTACGCTATGCCTACACCTTCTTAGGACAGAAAGAAGCATTTATGTTCAAGCTCTTGCCTGTACTCGTACAGGAGATGGGCGATGCCTTCCCTGAGCTGAAGGCACAGCAGGAACTCATCGCACGTGTCATCAAGGAAGAGGAAGACTCCTTCCTTCGCACACTGGAACGCGGAATCAACCTGCTTAGCACCGCTATGGATGACCTAAAGGCTCAAGGAAAGACCATTTTGAACGGTAGCGATGCTTTCAAACTGTTTGATACCTACGGATTCCCTCTCGACTTGACAGAGTTAATTTGTCGCGAGAACGGTTTTACTGTTGACGAAGAGCAGTTCAATGCAGAAATGCAGCAACAGAAAGAGCGTGCCCGCAATGCCGCACAGGTGGAGAACGGAGACTGGATAGATGTATGTGGCGATGACGTTGCCACTACCGAACAGCAGTTCGTTGGCTACGACTATACCGAATACGAATGTCATATCATCCGCTACCGTCAGGTAACACAGAAAAAGAACACCTATTACGAACTGGTTCTCGACTATACCCCATTCTACGGTGAGATGGGTGGACAGGTTGGCGATACGGGTGTACTCGTCAGCGAAGACGAAACCGTTGAAATCATCGATACAAAGCGTGAAAACAACCAAAGCATACACATCGTCAAACAGTTGCCGAAGAACCTTACAGCAGACTTCATGGCATGTGTCGATACCGATAAGCGTAAAGCCAGCGCTGCCAATCATACGGCAACCCACCTGTTGGACTATGCCCTGAAACAAGTTTTGGGCGACCACATTGAGCAGAAGGGTTCCTACGTGAGCGCCAACACCTTGCGTTTCGATTTCTCACACTTCGAGAAGGTCAGCGATGAACAACTGCGTGAGGTAGAGCGAATGGTCAACGAGATGATTCGTGAAGATATTCCGCTTGACGAACACCGTAACACACCGATGGAAGAAGCCAAGAAAATGGGAGCTATCGCCCTGTTCGGTGAAAAATACGGCGACACCGTACGTGTTGTTCGCTTCGGTCCTTCATGTGAGTTCTGTGGTGGTATCCATGCAAGAAGTACCGGCCGTATCGGTATGTTCAAGATTGTCAGCGAATCCAGCGTTGCTGCCGGCATCCGCCGTATCGAAGCTTTGACTGGCAAAAACTGTGAAGAGGCCATCTACATGATGGAAGATGTCCAGAAGAACCTGAAGAGTTTGTTCAACAACTCTAAGGACCTGCTGGGTGTTATTAAGAAATTCATCGAAGAACATGAGTCGATGAAGAAAGACCTTGAAAAATTCCAGGCTCAGAATACCGAGCGTGCAAAGAGTCTCCTGATAGAACGCGTAACGGAGATCAATGGTGTGAAGGTGATGAAGGGTATCTTCCCTGTTATGCCGAACGTAGCCAAGGACATCGTTTTCAAGGTTCGCGAGGCTATTCCTGAAAACATGATCTGCGTAGTGGGTTCAACAGGCGGCGACAAACCCATGCTGAACGTGATGCTCAGCGAGGATATGGTAAAAGAACATGGACTGAATGCTGGAAAGATTGTACGCGAAGCAGCCAAACTGATTCAAGGCGGCGGTGGCGGACAGCCTCACTATGCAAGTGCTGGCGGTAAAGACCTTGACGGTCTGTCGGCAGCAGTTGACAAAGTCATCGAGTTATGCATGCAATAGCTTCATACTCTGACCGCGAGACACGACGTCCTCGCAGGCTTCTGACCTGCGGATAGCTGCGGAAGCGGTCGTCAGAAGATTCTATCCAAGCGTGTTCCACTATAGTTGGGACACGCTTGATTTGTTGTTCCAAACGAGAAACGTATTTCGGATTGACAACAGACAGGAAATATTTGCCGTCGCTGGTCTTCATGGCAAGCACGATGCGTTTCTTTTCCACTGGAGGAACTGTTGTCTCCCACCCTTTCGTTTTTGTAGAAACTGTTATCTCCCATCCTTTCTGATTGAGTTCATCCATCAGCTGACGGAAAATCATGCCATGTGCTGAAGTGTCCCGCAACCGCATGTATGCTATATAATAATGTATCATCTCATGCAGCAGCACATTCTGCACTTGACGCTCTGTCATTTGATAATAGGTAGAAATGCAAATGATGAAATCCACAGGCAGATAACCGCGCCACGTCAGTTTACGCTTACAGGCAAAAGAACCTAATCGCGTCCTTGACTTCGATAGTTTCAGACGCGGCATCGGCAGCTTATCATGAAAGTAATCGTGATTGAACTGCTGGAACCAAGATGCTAATTCGTAATTCATCATACGTAATTGAACGTTTTTCTATTGCTGCTGTTTCTCTGGCCAATTCACTAGATAGAGCTGTTCCGTTGCTCGTGTGAAAGCCGTATAAAGCCAATGGATATAATCAGGTGTCAGCATGTCATCGGTCATATAGCCCTGATCAATATAAACATGCGCCCATTGTCCGCCCTGCGCCTTATGACAGGTAACGGCATAGGCATATTTGATTTGCAGGGCATTATAATAGGGATCGCTCTTCAGTTTCTTGATGCGCTCAGCCTTCTGTGGAATATAGTCATAGTCTTCCATCACAGCATTGAACAAACGCTCATGCTGTTCGCGAGTCAAGGCAGGCGCCTCAGTATGAAGACTGTCAATGATTACCGTTGCCGTCAGCTCCGTGTCATCATAATCAGGAAACTGCAACCACAGATCGACGAAATGAAAGCCAAACAAATCGCGGCTGTTGCGCACCCGACGAACCAACGCCCTGTCGCCGTTGGCGATAAAACCAAAGCCCCCTAAGTTAGGGGGTTGGGGGTCTGAAGAATCAGCCGTACCTTCCTTGTTCAGACCCCTGTCGTCCCCTAACTTAGGGGACTCTGGTTCCCAATAGTAGTTGTTCTTCACAATCATCAACATATCACCCGAAGAGAGTTCCTCCTCGCGTCCCAATACCATATTGCGGATGCCTTGATTGTAGATATTCGCCCGTTTATTGGAACGGGTAACCACCATCGTCTCATCAATCCCCACGCGAGAATAGCTGCCACTTAACGTTTCTATGAGTTCATCTCCTCGTACTATATGGATGTCAGCAAAACCCTTGAAACGAATTTTCGGCAGGAGTCCGTCACCGATTGTCCTGATTTGATTGGCATTGAACAAGATACCTGAATCTTGAGCCTGACGCAACACCTCTGTTAAAGTGTACTCATAAACCTTCAGCCCATAGGCCGACAACATCCCCGCCTGCAATGCTGGACTTCTCTCCTCGCCTACTGGTGGCAACTGTGCCTGGTCACCAATGAGCACCATCCGACAGTTGCGGCCACTATAGACATACTGCACGAGGTCATCGAGCAGGTATCCAGAACCAAACACCGCATCAGGAGAGCCTTCATTGGCAATCATCGAACTCTCATCGACAAGGAACAACATGTCGTGATGCATATTGTCGTTCAGCGAAAACTTCCCCAGCAATGACTTCTGACGATAAATCTTCCGATGGATGGTGAAGGCTACATGATTGCTATTCAACGAAAAGACCTTTGCCGCACGTCCCGTCGGTGCCAGCAGCATCACCTTTTGCTGCAAGCGCACCATTGTTCTAACAATGGAACCGGCAAGCGTTGTCTTTCCTGTACCTGCCGATCCACGCAGAATCATCACAGCATGCGGGTCTCTGTCTGTCATAAATTCAGCAAACACACGCATGGTTTTTGCCTGTTGTGCAGTAGGGGCAAATGGTAATTCTTCTTGTATCTGGTATGTTAATTCGTCGCTGAGCATTGTTAATTGGAAAAACTTTTGTACTTTTGCACGGACAAAGATACGAAAAATCCGACGAAGCGAAAACAATGAGAATAGAAAAAATCAAAATAAACTATATATTGGCAGTCTGCATGCTTGCTTTGCTCGTCGTATGTTTTCTGAGCATCTACCAGCCCATACGCTTTGATGAGCAGAAGGTTGTACGCGAACAAGCCGTCAAGGAAAGACTGGTGAAAATCAGACAAGCAGAAGAAAACTACCGGAAGGTGCACGGTACCTATGCCGCACAGTTTGACATACTGGTAAAAGAAGGATTCCTTACAGACTCGCTGACGCGTATTCCCTTCTCTGCCGACGAACGGTTTGAGTTGACCGCTACCGTAGAGATTATGAAATCAGGCCGACAAGTTCCTTTAATGGAATGTGGTGCACAATACCACCAGTATCTTGAAGGATTGGACGATAACGCCATTGCCAACCTGATGGAAACCGCCGACAACGAAGGTCGGTATCCAGGACTGCGTATTGGCGACATCACCCAGAATAACCACAATGCAGGTAATTGGGAATGAAAAATCCTGCGTAATGATGAACCAACGGTTACTGACCAAAGGAAATGATTGAAGATGATGAATATTAAAAACCGACTGACCATTCGAATTGGAAGCCACTCGATGGCATTTGCCGCTACCAACCCAACGGACGTCAACGGCATCGTCTATGAACCCTATACAACCAAAAGCGGTATCTCTATGGCTGCCAACCTACGCGAGGCGTTTACAAAATCGCCGCTGTTGGGACAAAGATTCACACTAGTTCAAGTATTATTGGATTCGCCTGTCCTGATGGTTCCCATCGATGAATTCCACGAAAAAGACATGGAGAAACTCTATCACCATGCGTTCACAAGTCATCCAGAAACAGGTGACCTCAAACAGGAACTGATTATGTATCGGGTGTTGCCGGAACTGAATGCTGTAGCGGTGTTCGGCGTGAATAAAGACTTGAAACTCGTTATCGACGACCATTTCACCGACAGCATCTTCATACCCTTAACGCAACCTGTATGGAGTCATCTGCATCAGCGTAGCTTTACGGGCAACCGTCAGAAGCTATATGCATATTTCCATGATAAGAAGATGGAACTGTTTGCTTTCGCTCAGAACCGTTTCAAATATGTCAACACTTTCCATACGGCTCGTGCTCATGACGCACTCTACTTCACCCTATACGTATGGAAACAGTTAGGATTCAACCATGAAACCGACGAGCTGCATCTTGTGGGAGCAATGCCGGATGAACAGTGGTTGACAGAACATCTGCACATCTATCTGCAACGGGTATTCGTCATCAGTCCTAAAGCAGATTTCGGTAATCTTCCTGCAGCCCGCATCAAGAACATGCCGTATGATTTGATGGCGCTCTATTATAAAGCCTAGGACATCCTAGGAAAACCTAGGACATCCTAGAACTTCCTAGAAAAAAATAAAAAAATGAGAATCATCACCGGACAATACAAAGGGCGTCATTTTGACATACCACGTTCCTTCAAGGCGCGTCCAACGACCGATTTTGCCAAAGAGAACATATTCAATGTACTCAACGGCTATATTGATTTTGAAGGTGCAACGGCATTGGACTTGTTTGCCGGAACTGGCAGCATCTCGTTAGAATTGGTTTCCAGAGGATGCGAACGTGTCATCAGCGTGGAAATGGATCGCGATCACGCTAACTTCATCCGTCAATGTATGACAAAGATCGGTACTGATAAAGATGTGCTGATCAAAGGCGATGTTTTCCGGTTTCTGAAATCATGCAAACAACAGTTTGACTTTATCTTTGCCGACCCGCCCTACGCATTGAAGGAACTGTCAACGATTCCTGATCTTATCTTTCGGATGAACGACGGAACTGAGGAGAGAGAAAACGGGGAAACGTTATTAAAGCCCGATGGTGTTTTCGTCTTCGAACACGGCAAGGACTACGATTTCTCCCAACATCCGCATTTTGTGGAACACCGCAGCTATGGTAGTGTCAACTTCAGCATTTTTCAATAGTTGGCAACCCTTCTGTAACGATACCTGTCGTTTGGCTTCGTTTGGTCTTGTTTGATTTTACAACAACGGTGACAACAGGCGGACTATCGAATCGCGAAGCCGGTACAGGAATGGTACTCTGCGCAGATTGGTCACCTCATCCATCGTCACACAATCTGCTTCATCATTCAAATACACTTCTTTTATTCGTAAAGCCAAATCCCTGTCGTAGAAGAATACGTTTGCTTCAAAATTATTATCAAAAGAGCGGAAGTCTATATTCGTACTACCACAGGTGCTGACGAAATCATCGCTCACCAACAGCTTGGAATGATTGAAGCCCGCCTTGTAGAAGAAGACCTTGACACCTGCTTCCAAAATCTCTTTTAGATAAGAATAGGTGGACCACTGCACCAATTTCGCATCAGAATGCAAGGGAATCATCAAACGCACATCAACACCTGTTATAGCTGCTGTGCGCATTGCAAACACGATGGGTTCCGTCGGCAGGAAATAGGGTGATTCCATATAGACATAGGTTTTCGCCTCCATGAGGATGCGTACATAGCCCTGCATGATATCCGGCCACTGACTGGTGGGATTGGATGTGACCACTTGCGCCAGACAGTTGTTTGTTTTGACCGTTGACTGATGGGTCGGAAGAGATGGATAATAGTGATGACTGGTTATCAAGGTGCGATCAACGAAATACCAGTCTATCAGGAATGCACGCTGCAATCCATAGACGGCACCACCACGAATACGCAAATGGGTATCGCGCCAAGGTTGCTTGCCCGTACCTTTTACATAACGGAGGGCAAAATTCATACCTCCAATAAAGCCAATCTTTCCGTCAATAACGATAATCTTGCGGTGGTTGCGGTAGTTTACCTTACTGGTGAACGAGGGGAAACGTACAGGCAGGAACGGATGAATCTCGATGCCTTCATTACGCATACGCTCAAAGAAGGCCGATTTGGTTTTCCAGGAACCTACATCATCGTATATCAGTCGGACTTCCACTCCCTCACGAGCTTTGTCTATCAAGGCATCAGCTATCAAATTACCAACAGGGTCATCATCCATGATATAAATGACAATATGGATGTGTGACTTTGCCTGCTTGATGGCTTTCAAGAAAGCTGGGAAGAACTCATAGCCATTAACGTAGATGTCCACCTCGTTGTCCTTGAACGGCAAGGCCAAACTTTGATTCGCAAAGAGGTTAATCAGCGATCGATTACTCTCCGGCAATTGCAGGTTTCGCTGTTCAGCAAACTCTAACATAGAACGTTTCGTCAACTGGTCCATGCTCTGTTCTGAAATGATTCGTTCCTTGCGGGTGTTCTGACCGAAAAAGAAATAGAGTATAATACCAAGAATTGGCAGGAACATCAGCACCAATATCCATGCGATGGTCTTAGAGGGCTGACGATTGTCCAACAACACCGTGACCATCGTAATCACGATAATCAACCCGTACAAGACAAGTCCTATCCAATGAACATATATCATACCTATGGTCTTCCTAATTTCTTGGCTATAGCATCCCGCAACGGCTTCAGTTTGGCATATTCCTCCATGATGTTTACCTGCTCTTCCATTGATAATGGTGATTTAAGCTGTAGCAGCACCTGTTTGATGCGGTTCTCCAGATACTCAAAACGGAAATCCAACAACACATGCATCACGTGGTCGCGAAGGGTATTCTCACGTTCTTTCACCTGCATGCTCTCCGACAATTGGAATTCGTCCATACTCATAGTTGTCGCCAACGTGGAGACGCTGAGGTCTGGATGATGGGTGAAATAATTCTCCGCACGGAAATCAGCATCCGTACTATGTTCAACGGCTTCAGCCAGAATGCGGTTATACAAAGGATTGGCAAACTGCAGCTGGTCTTGTCCCAAATCGTAACTAATATACTGCGCCACATTCAGGCTGATATTCTCACCCGTAGCCTCGTTCAAGACGTCTTTGATTATCACCTGCTCCCCATGTCGGATGACCGTCTGAATCAACAAGTCCTCAATCCGGCTTGACATTGTGGAGGCATTTGCTCTATGTGAGTCTGCGGAGGATGAAGGCGAAGTTCCTGTTGCCAATCCGGATGCCGTTCCTCCCTGTGCAGGATTCGTTCCGTCGGCTTTGGAGTTCTCAGTTCTCGACTGGTGAATCATCCGGTTCATCTGCGCAATGAGCGTCTGCTCAGCGACCCCAGTTCTATTGGCACATTCGCGGATATAGGTAGCACGCAAAATCTGGTCTTTGATAACAGATATGCTCTTGACAATAGAGTTGATTGCCTCACTGCGCTTAATAGGGTCGGTAACACCTTTCAGCAGCAAGTTGATCTTAAAGACGATGAAATCGGTCTGGTTGTCTTCGATATATTTCCGGAAATCAGCCGCTGTGTGTTTGCGGGCAAAACTGTCGGGGTCTTCATTCTCAGGCAACAATAGCACTTTGACATTCATTGCCTCAGACAACAGCATATCTGTTCCTCGCAACGCTGCATGCTGACCGGCCTCATCACCATCATATAACAAGATGATATTCGACGTAAACCGATGCAGCAAGCGAATCTGATAAATGCTCAATGCCGTACCGGAGTTGGCAACGACATTCTCAATGCCACATTGATGCATCGACACCACATCAGTGTAGCCTTCAACCATATATACGCAGTCTTCCTTGGCAATAGTTTTCTTGGCCTGAAAGAGTCCATACAGTTCGCGCTCCTTATGATAGATATCCGAATCGGGTGAATTGACATATTTCTGTGCGACTCCTTTGGTACGAGCGTCAAGCAATCGTCCGCCAAAAGCCGTCACCTTTCCGCTGACACCGAACCACGGGAAAATCACACGACCGCGATAACGGTCGGTTAGGATATTCTGACCACTCCCCTCCTTCACAGGGAGGGGTTGGGGGGTGGGTCTGTAGCTCAATCCCGTCTTCACCAGAAACTCTTCTTTATATCCTGCCTTCAAAGCAGCCTTCGACATCGCATCACGCTGATTTAAACAAAAGCCCAACTGGAACTTATTGATAATGTCATCGCGGAAGCCGCGACTACGGAAATACTGCATTCCGATCGCACGGCCATCGACATCATTCACAAGGATATCATGGAAATACTTCGCAGCCCATTCGTTGACAATGAACATGGACTCACGCTCGCTCTCCGCCTGCTTTTCTTCTGCCGAGAGTTCACGCTCCTTTACTTCAATATGGTATTTATTAGCCAACCACTTCAGCGCTTCCGGATAAGTCATCTGTTCGTGCTTCATCACGAAATTCACAACATTTCCAGATTCACCACAAGCAAAACACTTATAGACTCCCTTCACTGGCGATACCGAAAATGATGGAGTCGTATCGTCATGAAACGGACACAAACCTTTATAACTCGTTCCGCGTTTCTTCAGGGAAACGAAGTCTGACACCACTTCCACGATGTCGGCAGCATCCATAATCCTATTTACTGTTGGTCTGTCTATCATTACAATTTGCAAAGTTACTGCAAGATGAAGAGAATACAAAATAAATTTATTTATTTTTATTCTTGAGCGCAGCGTATCTTATCAAAAGTTACTGCAAGATGAAGAGAATACAAAATAAAAAACACAAAAAAACTTGCACAAAACAGTAAGTCTGTGCACATTATAGTCGTTTTTGTGCATTTTTATTTGTCAACTCCCCAAAAAGTTTATACCTTTGCACCGTTTTTCAGAAACCCTAATATAAATAAGGTATTTATAGTAACCAATAAAATATTTTATGGCTTTAAAAATCGTCGTGCTGGCCAAGCAAGTGCCAGACACAAGAAATGTAGGCAAGGACGCTATGACCGCTGAAGGTACAGTGAACCGTGCCGCACTGCCTGCTATCTTCAATCCAGAGGATTTGAATGCTTTAGAGCAGGCTCTCCGTTTGAAAGAGCAGAATCCGGGTTCTACTGTTGGAATCCTCACGATGGGACCTCCACGTGCCGGCGAGATCATCCGTCAGGGACTTTATCGTGGTGCTGACACTGGTTGGTTGCTGACCGACCGCTTGTTTGCTGGTGCCGACACGCTGGCTACGTCTTATGCGCTGGCAACAGCCATCAAGAAGATTGGCGATGTTGACATCGTCATTGGTGGTCGCCAGGCTATCGATGGTGATACCGCTCAGGTAGGTCCGCAGGTTGCACAGAAGTTAGGTCTGAATCAAGTGACATACGCTGAGGAGGTTCTCTCTGTAAAGGATGGTAAAGCCACTATCAAGCGTGTGATCGATGGTGGTGTAGAAACCGTTGAGGCTCCGCTGCCCGTAGTGATTACCGTGAACGGAAGTGCTGCTCCTTGTCGCCCTCAGAACGCCAAGCTGGTGATGAAATACAAGCGCGCCACCTGTCCGATGGAGCGTCCTGCAGAGGGTACGGCTTACGACTATCTGTACGAGGAGCGTCCTGAGCTGACTTTGAACCAGTGGAGCGTTGCCGATGTTGACGGTGATGTAAACCAGTGCGGTTTGAGTGGTTCTCCAACAAAGGTGAAGGCGGTAAAGAACATTGTTTTCCAGGCAAAGGAGTCGAAAACTTTGACGGCTTCTGATGCTGATGTCGAGGGAATGATCAAAGAATTGTTGGAAGAAAAGATTATTGGCTGATATGAATTTCTGGAGCAGCGAAGGTCATCAAGCTTGCTTGAATGACTGAGTCGCGACAGAAATCTATAATTCGTAGAATTATGAACAACGTATTTGTATATTGCGAAATAGAAGGTACTCTGGTACAGGAAGTATCTCAAGAGCTGCTGACCAAAGGTCGTAAGCTCGCCAATGAATTAGGTGTAGAGTTACACGCTGTTGTCGCCGGCACAGGCATCAAGGGTAAGGTGGAAGACCAAATTCTTCCTTATGGTGTTGACAAACTGTTTGTCTTCGACGGCGAAGGTTTGTTCCCTTACACCTCTGCTCCCCATACCGACATTATGGTAAACCTCTTCAAAGAGGAGCAGCCACAGATCTGTTTGATGGGTGCTACCGTCATCGGCCGTGACCTCGGTCCTCGTGTCAGTTCATCACTCACCAGCGGTCTTACTGCCGACTGTACAGAATTGGAGATTGGTCCGTATGAGGACAAGAAGAATAATAAGGTATATGAGAACCTGCTCTATCAGATTCGTCCTGCCTTCGGTGGCAACATCGTGGCAACGATTGTAAACCCAGACCATCGTCCACAGATGGCTACCGTCCGCTCTGGTGTGATGCAGAAGGCTGTCTATGAGGGTGAGTGCAAGAAGGAGGTTGTTTATCCTGAGGTCAGCAAGTATGTATCGCCTGAGGCTTTCGTTGTGAAAGTATTGACACACGAAGTACAGGCTGCCAAGCACAACCTGAAAGGTGCTCCTATCGTGGTTGCCGGTGGTTACGGTGTGGGGTCGAAGGAGAACTTCGACATGCTGTTCCAGTTGGCTAAGGTGCTTCATGGCGAGGTTGGTGGTAGCCGTGCTGCCGTTGATGCAGGCTGGTTGGATCACGACCGTCAGATTGGTCAGACGGGTGTAACCGTTCATCCGAAAGTGTATATCGCCTGCGGTATCTCCGGACAGATTCAGCACATCGCTGGTATGCAGGACTCTGGTATCATCATCAGTATCAACAGCGACCCCGATGCTCCTATCAACCGCATCGCCGACTACGTTATCGTTGGTACAGTGGAAGAGGTTGTTCCGAAGTTAATAAAGTATTACAAACAGAACAGTAAGTAAAATATTATGTCCTCAGATTTGTTTATTGTAATATTTGTTATTTATCTTCTTGCACTTATAGTTATGACAGTCTCTATATGTGCAGAATCGTATAACCGTAAAGGAGCATCAGCTGGTATAGCTTTCATATTTACTTTTTTCTTAACACCTATTGCAGGTCTTCTCTATTTATTATTGTTCCCAAGGAAATTGGATACTGATATTGATAATAAAAAAGAAGCCCCAGGTTTTTTACCTAATGTTGGGGTGCCATCTAATATCTTTGATTTCCAGAAGACAGGGTTAAGAGTAGAAACAGATTACAAAAGTTGTAACGAAAATAGTGTACGCAGCAATGGTATTTATACTACAGGTGATATTGTTACAAATATTCTAGACGGAAATAAAATGCGTATTATAGACATTTATGAGGATAATACATATCTTTGTAGCGACGTTAAGACAAATGAAACATTAGGCGTTTTTAACGATAGTGATATAAAATAATAAAAGAAACAAATAACAATGGCAAACTATTATAGCGATCATCCTGAGATCGGGTTCTACTTGAACCACCCCCTGATGGCTCGTATTGTTGAGCTGAAAGAAAAGGGTTTCGCTGATGCGAAAGAATATGACTACGCTCCCGTTGACCTGGGCGATGCTATCGAGAACTACAAACAGATTCTCGACATCACAGGCGACGTGGCTGCCAATATCATCGAACCGAATAGCGAAGATGTTGACCTCGAAGGTCCACACCTTGAGAACGGTCGTATGATCTACGCCTCTAAAACTTACGAGAACCTCGACGCTACCCGCAAGGCTGGCCTCTGGGGTGTAAGTATGCCTCGCCGTTACGGCGGTCTGAACCTGCCTAACGCAGTATTCTCTATGCTCTCTGAGATGATTTCGGCTGCCGATGCCGGCTTCCAGAACATCTGGAGCTTGCAGAGCTGTATCGATACACTCTATGAGTTCGGCTCCGAGGAGCAGCGCCAGAAGTATATTCCTCGCGTTTGTGCAGGAGAAGGAATGTCTATGGACCTCACCGAGCCTGATGCTGGTTCCGACCTGCAACGCGTGATGTTGAAGGCAACCTTCGACGAGAAGGAGAACTGCTGGCGCCTGAACGGTGTAAAGCGCTTCATCACCAATGGTGACAGCGACATCCACCTCGTGCTGGCTCGCTCTGAGGAGGGTACAAAAGACGGACGCGGTCTGTCTATGTTCATCTACGACAAGCGTCAGGGTGGTGTCGATGTACGTCACATCGAGCACAAACTCGGTATTCACGGCTCACCTACCTGCGAACTTACCTATAAGAACGCAAAGGCAGAACTCTGCGGAAGCACCCGTCTGGGTCTGATCAAGTACGTGATGGCGCTGATGAATGGTGCCCGTCTGGGTATCGCAGCACAGTCTGTTGGTGTTGAGCAGGAAGCTTACAACGAAGGTCTTGCTTATGCAAAGGAACGTGCTCAGTTTGGTGAGAAAATCATCAACTTCCCTGCTGTCTATGATATGCTCAGCCGCATGAAGGCGAAGTTGGATGCTGGTCGTGCACTCTTATATGAAACAGCTTGCTACGTTGACATCTATAAGTGTTTGGAAGATATTGCCCGCGATCGTGCCCTCACCCCAGAGGAGAAGCAGGAGTTGAAGAAATACCAGCGTTTGGCTGATGCCTTCACACCGCTTGCTAAAGGTATGAACTCTGAATATGCCAACCAGAATGCCTATGATGCGATCAGCATCCACGGTGGTTCGGGATTCATCATGGAGTACAAGAGCCAGCGTCTGTTCCGCGATGCACGTATTTTCTCTATCTATGAAGGTACCACACAGTTGCAGGTTGTAGCCGCTATCCGCTACATCACCAACGGCACGATGCTGAACAACATCAAAGAGATGGCAGCTGGTTTGGTGCCCTGCGACTGTGTCGCTGGGTTGAAGGCCCGCGTAGAGAAGCTCATTCCTGTTTACGAAGAAGCGCTCGCCAACGTGAAGGCGCTGGAGAATCAGGATGCACAAGACTTCCTGGCTCGTCGTCTCTACGATATGACTGCCGAACTGGTGATGTCTCTGCTCATCATCCGCGATGCTTCAAAGGCTCCAGAACTTTTCAAGAAGTCTGCCAACGTATATGTTCGCATGACAGAAGAAGACGTTCTCGGCAAGTCTGCCTACATCAAAGCCTTCCAGGTTGAAGACCTCGAAAGCTTCAAGTCTGCTGAAGCTGAAGCTGAGACAGAGGAATAAAAACAGAATACACCTCAAAAAAGCCGCACAAAGGGAATCCTTTATGCGGCTTTTATTTTAGCACCATCATCAGAACGAAGCCAATAACAATAGCGTAATTCCATCGGTTTCATGCTAACTTTTAGGATTGTTTATGAAGAAAAAGCGCTCAAGATATTACAAACCTGTTACATTATGGTGCTGTAACAGTATTGTAATACGTTTCCTTTTATATTTATCAGGATAGCATGTAATTTTGCATTCGAAATCATAAAAGGAAAAATGCAAATGGAAAAAACACCAGATTATTTAATGCTATCACTGAACTTGTTGGGTGCACTCGGATTGCTGATTTATGGTATGCGCATGATGAGCGATGCATTGCAGAAACTGGCAGGACCACAACTACGGCACATCCTGGCCCGAATGACAACAAACCGTCTGACAGGCATGCTCACGGGCACATTCGTAACTTGTGCCGTACAGTCATCATCGGCTACAACGGTGATGACAGTATCATTTGTATCAGCAGGACTACTCACATTGGCACAGGCCATTTCTGTGATTATGGGTGCAAATATAGGCACCACCCTCACAGCATGGATCATGTCGCTGGGATACAACGTCGATTTGACGAATGTCGTATTCCCTGCTTTTCTTGTAGGTATGGTGCTCATCTACCGCAAACGGCATCGCTACGTGGGCGACTTCCTGTTTGGTATCGCCTTTATGTTTTTGTCGTTGGTGATGCTGAGTACGACGGGCAAGGAAATGCAATTGGAGCACAACAAGGACGTAGTTAGTTTCTTTGCTTCCTTCGATACGGACAGTTATTGGACCATTCTCGCTTTTCTCGGCATCGGAACACTCATCACCTGCATCGTCCAGTCGTCGGCAGCAGTTATGGCTATTACCATCATGCTCTGTTCCACTGGAGTATTGCCCATCTATTTGGGAATAGCCTTGGTCATGGGCGAGAACATCGGCACGACAGCAACAGCCAATCTCGCTGCGCTTGGTGCCAACATACAGGCACGCCGTGCTGCTTTAGCTCACCTACTGTTCAACGTCTTCGGCGTCGTATGGATACTCTGCGTGTTCTATCCCTTCGTCGATATAATATGCCGAATGGTAGGCTACAACCCAGCCGTTGGTGGACAGACAGCACTCCTACCTGTGGTGCTCGCCATGTTCCACACATGTTTCAACGTCACGAATACGGCCATTCTGATAGGACTGGTTCCAACACTGGAGCGTGTTGTGTGCTGGCTGCTACCAGAGAAGAAAGTGCCTGAGCAGGAGCCGTTCCGATTACAGTACATTCAGTCTAACCTGATACAGACGCCCGAAATTTCTGTCCTGCAGGCACAAAAGGAGACAGCGCAATTCAGCATGCGTATGCAACACATGTTTGGGATGGTTCGGCAGTTGATGGACGAAAAGGATGAAACCAAGTTTGCAAACTTATACACTCAGATTGAGCATCAGGAAGATCTCACCGACCGTTTGGAGCTTGAGATAGCCCATTTCTTAGAAGAGGTGAGCGAGAACCATCTTTCGGACGAGACGAAGAAAAAGGTACGTCAGATGCTGCGCGAAGTTGGTGAACTGGAGTCGATCGGCGATGCCTGCTACAACCTGGCTCGTACGCTCAATCGCATGCAAACGTCAAACATGACCTTCACCGCTCATCAGCATCAGCAGCTCAGTTCCCTCATGACGCTCTGCGACGCAGCCCTTACGCAGATGTGTACCACGATGACTGGCCACCGCGACGAACACAACATCCGCGACACCTTCCACATTGAGAACGAAATCAATCAGCTGCGCCAGCGGCTGAAGGATGAAAACATTCATGCTGTTAATAATCACGAATACGACTATGCCATCGGAACGATATACATCGACCTCATCAACGAGTGCGAGAAACTGGGCGACTACGTCGTAAATGTCGTACAGGCGAGATTTGGAAAATAAAAAACGAATGATATAACCATGATGAAAATAAGACTATATACGATGATATTGTGGCTAACATGGGGCATACCTATGCTGGCCAAAGACAAAGCTGGATTGTTAGTTGAATATGGTGCTGAGAAACGGCTGTCGCAGCAATGGAGTATAGCCCTTGAAGGCGATTTTCGTTTGTGCAACAATTTTAAAACCGTTGACCGCGTCAGCATTGGAGCTGCAGCCTACTATCAGTTTAATCGTTGGTTGAAGGCTGATGCCAGTTACATTCTACTGATCCAAAACGCTTATGAGGATGTGGAGCTGGATGACGATGGTAGCGTGGAATCCTGGCAGCCCAGCTCTTGGGGATTGCGCCACAGAGTTCATGTGTCGCTGACAGGCAGCTATCGCTTTGGAAACAACATTTGTATTTCCCTTCGTGAGCGATGGCAATATACTTATCAGCCTGCGAAAACCGTCAGACAATGGGATGCTGACGAAGGACTGTGGGAGGATGTGGAACGTGAGAGTAAAGGGAAACACCAACTGCGTTCACGCCTGCAGATTTCCTATGATCAAAAGGGGGCACTATTGATGCCATACACCAGCGTAGAGCTATACAACAGTATGGAAATTGATAAGTTGCGCTATACTGTCGGAACACAAATCCGTTTAGGAACACAGCATACGCTGGATCTGTTCTACCGCTATCAGGATATACGGCACCAAACGGATGTATCTGAACCGGATATGCATTATATCGGAATCGGATATAAGTTGAAATTCTAACCCCTTCCTCAAAAAATAAAACCTGTTCATTTTGTGCAGTCTTTGGTTTTTCTTACCTTTGCAACCATGAAGGAAGGAAGAAGAATACTTATTGTGGACGATGAACAGGACTTGTGCGAGATTCTGCAATTCAATCTGACGGCAGCAGGATATGAGGCGGATGTGGCCTATTCTGCTGAGGAGGCTTTGGAGAAAATTGCCAACGCTGTAAAATCGTCAAATGGTAAAATCAACAACTCTTATAACCTGCTGTTGCTCGATGTGATGATGCCGGGCATGTCGGGCTTTGAACTGGCAGAGAAGGTAAAAGCCGACGAGCAGACGTCACACATACCTATTATATTCTTAACGGCAAAGGATGCAGAAGACGATACGCTGCAGGGCTTTGGATTAGGAGCCGACGACTACGTGACGAAGCCTTTCTCTGTACGAGAGGTGATGGCGAGGATACAGGCCGTTTTGAAACGAAGCACCCCCCACCCCATCTTGAAGGAAAGGGGACTGATTATCTATGAGGGATTGGTGCTCGACCTCGGCAAGAAAACAACAATGGTGGACACCGAGAGCGTGAGTCTTACAAAGACAGAGTTCGACTTGCTGGCGCTGTTGCTGAGTCATCCCGGTCAGGTGTTTTCTCGAGACGAACTGCTTGACAGTGTGTGGCCCGATGACGTGGTGGTCAGCCAACGTACGGTGGATGTCAACGTTGCTCGTCTGCGGAAAAAAATAGGTAAATATGGAACTCGTATCGTCAGCCGTCAAGGTTTTGGATATGTATTTGAAGGGGAAATCGTATAATTTGTGCTCAAAATGAAGAAATTGACTGAAGGACGTAAGATGTGGATAAGCGTAATGGTGATTTTCGCTGTCTATGCTGTCATCTTCATTTTGTTTGAAGACTACGACCGTGTACATTTAGAACCATTTGAAGAGAACAGCGACTGGCATCTGCTACTGTTTTCCGTGGTGGTGATGGCGGGACTCGCCCTACTGCTGCACCGCTACTCACGACACATGGATGAACGCATCAGCCGTGAACAAGCCGAGAAGGAGAACCGTATGCGCCGCGAACTGACACAGAACATCTCGCATGAACTGAAAACGCCCGTAGCCAGCATCCTTGGTTATACCGACACCATTCTCAACAACCCGCAGATGAACGATGATACACGCCAGCAGTTCATCCGCCGCACCCATGCTCAGGCAGAGCGGCTGACAGCCCTGTTGCAGGATATCTCGATGCTGAACCGCATGGACTACGCCGCTGACAAGCTTCCAATGGAGCGAGTGGATATTTCGATGCTGTTTGCCGACATCGTAGAAGAAACGAGTTTGGCGCGTCAAACCAAGCATATCACGGTGAACAACTGTCTTCCCGAAGACATCTGCATCAAAGGTAACTGGTCGCTCATCTACAGCATCTTCCGTAACCTGATGGACAACGCTATCAACTATTCCGGCGAAGGAACAACCATTGAGATGGATGCCCAAGAAGAGAGCGACCGCTGGACATTCATCTTCTCCGATAATGGCGTGGGTGTGGCAGAAGAACACCTACCGCGTATCTTCGAACGTTTCTATCGTATAGACAAGGGACGTAGCCGAAGCATGGGAGGAACAGGACTTGGTTTGGCCATCGTGAAGAATGCGGTGCTCCTGCATGGCGGTCAGATCAAAGCCCAAAAAGCTACTGACAAAGGACTGCAATTTGTGTTTTATCTGAAAAAGAATTTTATCGCATCAGGGATGAAGTCTGATTAAAAAATATCGTTTTGTTGGGATTCATCAGGAAAAACGTTATCTTTGCACTGAAATTCATAACTAAAAACTAAATATTACAACGATGAAAAAGAAAAACGTATTACTATTTGTTTGTGGACTGGTCATGTCTCTCCCCATGAACGCACAGTCGTGGAACAAGTGGGACACTCGGAGTACCATCAGTGATGTGCTGGGTATAGCAAATGCCGCCATCGTATCGGCAGAACGAAAAAAGCAAATGGAAATCGAAGCACGTCAGAAAGTGGAGTTCGAACAGAGCTTTCAAGATGCCCTAACCGAAGCCAAAGCTTATGAGGCTCAGGAGAAATGGGAGGAAGCCCTCGAGAAATACGAGGAGGCTGCCAAACTGAATTGCAGGTATGGTTATACGGATCAACGATCGCTGACCAAAAAGATTAACGGCTTGTATGTTAAAAGTGGCCGTGAGGAAGACGGACCCAGCATCTTGAACAACGCTAAGACCATTCTTCCCGACTATTCTCAATATAAATATGTACGCGATAATCCTGTCTATGTAAACAAGAAACAGACGGATACGAAAATTGTGCGTGTTGCTTGTTCCGATAAAGAGACGCGTCTCGAAATGGAAAGTGAATACTTGAATAGTAATGGCGTATATGTCAAGGGAACAGCTTATATCAAGGGTAATAAGGGTGGAAAGTTAGGCTTGGTCGGCACTGAGAATATCACAATGGCTCCAACATTTACGATGATCCCCTGGCCCTACCAGAAGCTACGCTTCGTGCTCATTTTCCCGCCACTACCCAATGATGCCAGTGAGTTCGATTTCATTGAGCCTTCAAGTTCATGGCAGTTCAAAAAAATCAGATGTAAATAGTCCAATACCAAAACAGCAAGAACGATCATAAAGTCATTCGCCGTTGTGATAAAAAAAACGTGATTCTTTTGTTGATTCACGTTTTTTTTCTATTTTTGCAGCGGAAAACATTGATAAAACGAAAAATATTTACCATGAGCACGTCAACAATTATCAACATTTGCGGCTGGGTTGCCACCTTCGGTCTTATCTTCGGCTATCTTCCGCAGGCCATTCAAACGATTCGTACCCGTTTCACTGACGGCATCTCACTGCCTGGTTTCATCTCTATGGCCATCGGTTGTGCCGCCTTCGTGGTACAGGGATTTCTGCTTGAGAACTACTATCTGGTAACAACCAACCTCATTACCTGTACCTGCAGCGTCATCATCTTTGCCATCAAGATGCACAACGACTACGGGAAGAAAAAGAAAGAGGATTAAAAGGTTTCACGCAATACCTTTTCTACTACATTGGGGAAATACTGCATTTCCAGCAGGTGTTCTTTTTCTGCAATATCGTCAACACTGTCCGAAGGGGAAAGGGAAACGCGGAATTGGGCAATAATTTCACCACCATCACAAACGGGTGTGACGTAATGAACGGTCATACCCGTTTCTGTTTCCCCGGCAGCCTTCACCGCCTCATGCACGTGATGTCCCCACATACCTTTGCCACCGAATTTCGGCAGCAATGCCGGATGCAGGTTGATGATACGTTTCGGAAACGCATTGATGAGATAGTCAGGAATCAACGGCAGGAAGCCAGCGAGGACAATAAACTGGATATCGTAGTTGCGCAACAGTGACAAAACCTTCTGCTCGTCGTGCAGTTCAACTTTCGGCACCACTGCCGTAGGAACCCCATGACGTTCAGCGCGCACCAGCGCATAGGCATCAGCCTTGTTGCTGATAACCAATGCAATGTTCACCTGCTCGGAGTCTTTGAAATAGGTGATTAGATTCTCGCAATTCGTTCCGCCACCCGAAACAAATACTGCTACATTTACCTTCTTCATCATCAGTACTTTCTGTTTTGGCTGCGAAGTTACGACAATTTATTGAGTCAACAAAGGAAAAAGAAATAATCTGATAACATTATTGCAAAAATATATGTACCTTTGCCCATGTTTTCTGCAAAAAGCGCACAAAAAATATGAGAATAGCCATCATTCAGCACGATATCGCCTGGACAAATCCGAAAGAGAATATCCGTCGGATAGAACATCAGATGGATAAGCATCCCGATGCCGACCTGTATGTATTGACAGAGATGTTCACCACCGGATTCGTCACCGACATGTCCGACATCGCCGAAAACGATAATGGCGAAACACTCCAATGGATGATCAGTAAAGCGAAAAGTTCTCAGGCAGCCATCGCGGGTAGCATCGCTGTACGGAGTAGCGAAAAGCAATACAACCGCCTGTATTTCGTGAAACCCGATGGTGAGGTCACCGCCTACGACAAGCGCCACCTCTTCGCCTACGGCGGTGAGGACAAAATTTTCACCGGCGGCGACAAACGCGTCGTGGTCACCTATAAGGGTGTACGCTTCCTGCTGTTGGTGTGTTTCGACCTTCGTTTCCCCGTCTGGAGCCGCTACCGCAACGACTACGATGCCATTCTGTATGTAGCCAACTGGCCTACCTGTCGCATCGACTCCTGGGATGTGCTGTTGAAGGCACGCGCCATCGAGAACCAGTGTTTCGTCATTGGTGTCAACCGCGTCGGCAGCGATCCGTCATGCGACTATTGCGGCAATTCCGTCATCATCAATCCTTACGGACAAGTCGTCACTGCTTGTCCACCCAATCAGGAATGCAGTGCCATCGCAGACATCAACCTGCAGGAAATGATTGACTACCGGAAGAAATTTCCCATGAAACCCCTGGATTGAATGGTTATTAGGTTATAGGTTATTGAGGCCTCTTGCCCCCTTGCCCCTTTCTTGTAGTTAGAACCACTCTCCCAAATTGGGAGGGTGCCCTTATCCTCCTGATCCACGTGTTGTTGAATGGCTTTTGTACACAAAAGGGACAGTCACTTTTGTGTACACTATATCGTGTTAAAGTCTGTCATATCAGAACCTCCTTGAAGAATATTTTGTAACTTTGCAACCAAATTCACATTATATAAGAGAATGTAACTTCGTATTTTAGAAAATACGATAAATCGGAATTTATTGATATGATTATAGTCTGAAAATACGAAATGCATGACATTATGAAAAAAAAGTTTCTTGTTCTTTTGATTATTGTGGCAATCCTCGGAAGCATCGGAGTTTATCTTTGGACTAACGATATGATTTATTTTAGCGGTAAAGATGTTGATGGCATTTACGTTGAAGAAGAGTTAAGGATTGCAACCGACGACTATTATGGTATCAGTTATTGCAAGTTGCTCAAGAAAGCTATTGATGGTAATCAAGAAGACATCAAAAAAATAATGCTATTGGATTTCAGCGGCGCAGGAGCAGCTGGTTATGATCATGGAGATGTCCTTGTGAAACTCATAGACCGCCTTGGTGAAGAGACAATTATATCTTCTTTGGGAAACCAACTGACCAAGAAGGAAAAAAGAGGAATAGAATCTTATATCGCAGTTGGATTGGAATATGGCAACAATCCTCATCAAGGAAAAAATCCCGATGAAGCATTTCCTTTTTTATATGAATATCTATTAAAAGACAGATAGAATCATATAAATTCCAATTTATCGGGCTGCTATCATATAACAGCGGCCTATCTTGACATCCCTTGCTGGAACTTCTGTACACAAAGGGACGTCCCCTTTGTGTAAAAAGCCTTCCCCTGTCAAGAGCAGACGACATGGAAAGGCTTTTAGCATGTTAGAGAGCTTGATGGGGTTACTTCTCCTCAGCAATCATCAATCTGTCATGTTCATTATTAAGAACGACTCTTTTGGCGAAGGAAGTGGAATTGCCGTCGTGAATTGCCGATATGTCAATTCCACGGCGGATAAATTCATCGATAAGAGCCGCATGGTATGTGGCCCGCATCGAAGACCATCCGTGGTTGCCTACGGATTTATTGAATGTTTCAACTAAACTCTGGGTAGAAGCAGCTTTGAACTCCGCTGCGAACTTTGCATAAAAATCAATTGTTTCCATACTTAGGATTTTTTTGAAGTGAATAATTATCTTCCGCATCGTACCTTGACCACCGTGGCATCCTAATGCTCGGTTGGTGAGTGAGCGATGGCTCCTGCTCTTGATGCTGGTGCAAAGATAACAAAATATTATTAAGGAACAAATGGAATTTGAATAAAATTCGAGTGAAAATGGAATTATTTCGATGATTCAGTATTCAGTAATTCAGTTTTTTAGGACGCGGTATGTGTGTTTGAGTGTAAAAGAGCGTAAAACCTGTAAAGAAACTTTACTTTATATATATAATATAATATATTATATATATAAAGTAATATCTATTCTATACATTTCAAGTGCTGCTGAGAAAACTGAATTACTGAATACTGAATCACTCTGCTGTGTCTTCGAAGATGATAAAAACCTTACATATTTTGATGTGTTTGTCATAACATATTTATCCCCCGCTCACACCCTCTATTCATGCCTATATTTCAAATCATATCGTTTGAATTGACAGAATCACCTTTTTTGTGACTTCATTTAAAACCTTGTAAATAAGACCTTTACAAAGAAAATGCAATTTAAGGTGTAAAAGGTACACTAAAAACTTGCAGGATTCAAAATAATGTTGTACCTTTGCATTGTGAGAGATGATAGCAGTCGCAGTTCAAAAGGTGCCCTTTCGCACTCCAAAAGCTTACCTTTTAGCGCGCAAAAGCATAGCTTTCGAAACGCAAAACGGCACATCTGGCGAACAACGCTGAAAAATCCTTACAAGCCTCCTCCCACCCTCCCCCTAAAGGGAGAGGAGTAAAGAAAAAGAGGGGACAAATTTCAACCTTTGTTAAACCTACTGACCCATGCCTCGAATGTCAGGTCCACCCTTTAGGGGGGATTCAGGGGGGCTTCTAAAACTATGATTCGTTACAAACTTTACCAAGACAACCGAAAGAACTCCACCACGCGAGGACAGTGGTACGGCCGTGCAGCCGTGATGGGAGTCACTGACCTTGAAACGCTCGCCGCTCGCATCCAGCGCAACTGTACGGCGAAGAAATCTGATGTGATGGCCGTGCTCACTGAGCTGGTCGAAGTGATGCAGGACGAACTGCAGGAAGGACGCCGCGTGAAACTCGACGGCTTCGGCAGCTTCAAGATCGGCATCAGCACCACTGGCGCAGAGAGTCCCAAGCTCTTCACTCCGACGAAGAACGTCAAGGGCGTGCACGTGCTGTTCCAGCCTGAGGTGAAGACCAGTGCCGACGGCACGCGTGTCAAGACTTTCCTCACCGGCGTCAAGGTGGCTGAGTACGGAGAGTACGACAAGCCGGAGGAAGAGGAAACTGAGCCGTAAGGGCAGTTATAGAGAACGGAGAGAACGGAGGGAAAGAGGGAAAGAAAACGGAGAGAACGGAGGGAAAGAGGAAAAGAAAACGGAGAGAACGGAGGGAACGGAGGGAAAGAGGGAACGAGAATAGTTCTCCAGCGAGTAAACTGACCTCGCTCCCCACGCTTCCACGCTCTCTCGCTCCCTTAAAAAATCCCTCGATCCCTCGATCCCTCGCTCCCCTCTTTAACAATGCGGAGTTCCTTGAGAACGAAGTTCGAAAAATGCTTAATTAGCTCTCAACGAACACTAATCGCACTAATCGGACGAATAAAAGAAAACCTTAAAAAC
>Ga0326511_10000103_pt1 | contig 64407 bp, 48 predicted proteins | sample 0_2496_0518_D_FD_203701 | JGI IMG/M metagenome (GOLD analysis project Ga0326511, IMG submission 203701) | Bovine rumen microbial communities from UC Davis, California, United States - 0_2496_0518 | ecosystem: Host-associated > Mammals > Digestive system > Stomach > Rumen | place: USA...
GAGCGTACCACGTCGGCCTCGCTGTACGTCCAGCCCATCTTCTTAATCATCTTCTTGAAGAAGCTGACCTCGTGGTTGGGGATGTTGATTGTTATTGCCGTCATAATCTTTGATTTATTACCTTTCGTTCGCAAAAATACAAACTAATTTTCAACCATCCAAGAAAAAACTGAAAATAGTTTCGGAAATCACAATGAAAGGAGAATTAGCGACCGATTAATATTACATAGGGAACTGTCCCTGAATCAGGGCCTCATCTTTATCCTTATCGTCAACATGGGTAGCTAATGCGTTACGGCTTATCTGCCTCATTCTTCGACTTTCATATGTTAAACATCTCTTAGCATAACCAAAACGAGACGCTGACTCTTCTGGCATCAAAATCAGCAGGCTACCCGATGTGGATAGCCTGCTGCGTTATTATTAATAAGGTATTGTTTCTTTTCAAAGAAAAACAGTCATGGAATTATAAGAATAAGTCATCCTCTTCTTCATAATCCTCTTCTGTGACCTCTTTCTCAAAATCATCAAACCAGTTGAATGATTTTGCATCTGGAACTCCTTCACCGCTTGGTGTGGGTTCTGGTTCTTTGGATGTATCCAGAATGTGGTGAATATATTCCAATTTCACTATCTTACTCTGGGGAGATTCATATATCTTCTTCATTTTTTCTCACATTCTGGTTAACGTTATTTGATCAATATTTTCTTCCCGTTTTGAATGACTACACCCTTGTAGCCTGCATCAACGCGCTGGCCGGCGATGTTGTACCTTGGTGCATTAGCATCGATGTTATCGTTAACGTTATCGTTAAGGTTAGATATTCCTGTTGCCTCGTCATCCTCAAATACCATGCTGATACCACCCAACTGGCGTGCGCTTGCAGAACTGTTATACAGACTGGTAGGAACACGCAGATAAGACTTGTTTTGTCTGACTACGGGGTCGGTCAGTCTTACAAATCCTGGTTGCTCATTATTGAGTATACCTACCATCAAGTTGGTATATTCTACATCATCAATGGTCTCCGTAGGTTGAACGGTCTGGCTTTCCACTACGGGCAGTAGCAGGTTGGCGTAGTAGTAGTCATCTGTACTGGTTGGTACAACAAACTCCTCACCATCATAGCTGCTGTTTGTTGTCTTGATAACAAAACCAGTATATGGTGGAACAACATTAACATGCACCAACATGGCCTCTTTCTTGAAATTAAATCCACAAACGATATAGGCTTTTATGCCTGTTATGCCAGTAAAGTCCAAACCATATTTGCTACTGTAGCCAACCATCGAGCGAGGCTTGCCTGCTCCGGCATTCATGGCGATAGTGACATATTCTGGCTGATAAACTATCTCCTTAAACTCCTTCCAGTAGTCAGCTGCCTCATATGCAGACTTGCAGCCAGCAGGAACAATGAGTGTTGCGTTGGCACGATTGGTAAACGTATTAGCCGTTATAGTAAGTGGGGTGTTAATGTCAACCGTCACAGAGGTAAGGTTAGAGCAACCCTTGAAAGCATCATCACAAATACTCGTCACGCTGTTGGGGATGGTGACGGAGGTAAGGCCAGAGCAATCTTCGAAAGCATTAAAACCAATACTCTTCACGCTGTTACCGATGGTGACAGAGGTCAGGCCAGAGCAACCACTGAAAGCAGCATTGCCAATACTCGTCACGCTGTTGGGGATGATGATGGAGGTGAGACTAGTGCAACCGCAGAACGCAAGACTACCAATACTCGTCACACCACTGCCGAGGGTGACGGAGGTCAGGCCAGAGCAATTCATGAAAGCATATTTGCCAATACTCGTCACGCTATTAGGGATGGTGACGGAGGTAAGGTCGGAGCACCAAGAGAAAGCCCAATCGCCAATACTCGTCACGCTGTTGGGGATGGTGATGGAGGTAAGACCAGGCCAAGCACAGAAAGCATAATCGCCAATACTCGTCACGCTATTGGGGATGGTGGAGTATATATAACCATACACCAGCGTATTGCTTGCTGTTTCTATAATGGCATTACAGTTGTTTCGTGAATCATACTTGGTGTTCCCAGATTCTACTATGATAGAGGTAAGGCCAGAGCAACCCTCGAAAACATAACGACCAATGCTTGTCACGCTGTTGGGGATGGTGACGGAGGTAAGGCCTCTACAATTTTGGAAAGCACCCTCTCCAATACTCGTCACGCTGTTGGGGATGGTGAGGGAGGTAAGGCCTGTGCACCAACCGAAAGCATGGCTTCCAATACTCGTCACGCTGTTGGGGATGGTGACGGAGGTAAGGCCAGCGCAAGCCTCGAAAGCAAAACCGTCAATACTCGTCAAACCTGTGAAATAGGCAAATTCGTCGAATGATGTGATTGAAGATTTGTGAAAGAAATAGTCAGAAATCGTTGTTACGGCTGCGGCTTCATCCGTACTGAGTTCTCCGTCACCATTCGTATCCCAATGTGCTACACATATTGCCTTTACATTCGCATCGGCAAATACGATATTGGTAGGAGCAGCCATCTCAACAATCTCCTTAAAGTCCTTCCAATAGTCAGCTGCCTCGTATGCAGACTTGCATCCTGCAGGAACGTAGAGTGTTGCGTTGGCACGATTGGAAAAGGTATTAGCGGTTATTGCGAGCGGAGTGTTAATGTCAACTGTCACAGAGGTAAGTCCAGAGCAATATCGGAAAGCATTATCGCCAATACTCGTCACGCTGTTGGGGATGGTGACGGAGGTAAGACCGCAAGAAGAGAATGCATAATCACCAATACTCGTCACGTTGTTGGGGATGGTGACGGAGGTAAGGCCAGAGCAACCAGAGAAAGCACCATCGCTGATACATGTCACGCTGTTCGGGATGGTGACGGAGGTAAGGCCAATGCATTGCATGAAAGCAGAACTGCCAATACTCGTCACGCTGTTGGGGATAGTAATGGAGGTAAGGCCAGAATTATAGAAAGCTCTTCCGCCAATGCTGGTCACGCTGGTGGGGATGGTGACGGAGCTTAGGCCAGAGCAAACAGAGAAAGCTTCATTGCCAATACTCGTCACGCTGTTGGGGATGACGGTATTCTTGCAACCAACAATCAGCGTATTACTTGCAGTTTCGATAATAGCATTACAGTTGTTCCTTGAATCATATTTTGCATTTCCTGATTCTACCGTCATTGAATTAAGGCCAGAGCAACCTACGAAAGCATAATCGCCAATACTCGTCACACTGCTGGGGATAGTGATGGAGGTAAGGCCAGAGCAACCTACGAAAGCATAATCGCCAATACTCGTCACGCCGTTGGGGATAGTGACGGAGGTAAGGCCTGTGCAATAATAGAAAGCTTCATTGCCAATACTCGTCACACTGTTTGGTATGATGGTATTTTTACAACCATACAGTAGCTTGTTACTTGCTGTTTCAATAATGGCATTACAGTTGTTTCGTGAATCATACGTGGTATTTCCAGATTCTACCATTATGGAGGTCAGGCTATTGCAAGATAAGAAAGCATTATCGCCGATGCTCGTCACGTTGGCGGGGATGGTAACTGAGGTAAGACCTTCGCAATTATTGAAAGCATAATCACCAATGGTTGTAACACTATTTGGTAAGCCTGTACTTGTAAGTCCATGACACCCTTGGAAAGCTCTCTCTCCAATACTTATCACACTGTTGGGAATGGTGACGGAGCTAAGTCCTTCGCAACCAGAGAATGCATAATCTCCAATACTCGTCACACCGCTACCGATAGTTACTGAGGTAAGGCCAGTGCACATAAAGAAAGCATAATTGCCAATATTCGTCACGCTGCTACCGATGGTGACGGAGGTAAGGCTTGAGCATTGATAGAAAGCATAATTGCCAATACTTGTTACTTTATCACCAAAAATGCACTCGGTTAAATGATTTCCAAAAATCGTCTTAAAATTATTAGAATTGGAATATTCCCTCGAAGCGATATCATTACTGCAAACCGTAATAGTAGTTAATTTTGAACAATCCTTAAAACAATAATTATCAATGGTTTTCACGCTATAAGGGATGGTAATAGAAGTTAAATTTTTACAATTCTGGAAACCATTCATATAAAATCCTGGAAGACTCTCCAAATTAATGAAATAAGCAAATTCATCAAACGACGTGATAGAAGAGTTGTTCGCGAAATAGTTAGAAATAGTTGTTGCGGCTGCTGCTTCATTCTCACTGAGTTCGCCATCTCCATTAGTATCCCAGTGTGACACACATATTGATTTAACATTTTCATCAGCGAAGTCGATGATAGCATCCGATGCATATTCTCTAATACCTTTAAAAATGTTCCATTGGTTATTAGCTGCATATTTTTCCTTGCTTCCTTTGGGGACATAGAGCAGAACAGAGTGGGATGGTCCATAATTCCCTGCTCCATCAAAAGCCGAGCTTCCAACCGGCATCGGCTCTTCGTTCGAAACCTTAATGGAAGTTACACCGCCGCAATTATAGAAAGAACAAATTCCAATTTCAGTTACATAATAATTACTATTGTTATAAGATATTGAAGCCGGAATCACGATGTCTCCTGCATATTTATCTTCTCCATCAGGCACATTCGTCACCATAGCATGATTATTGTCATTATCCAAATAATAGTACAAACCATCTACTTGAACCTTAGTAGAAAAATCCCAGTCGGCGAACGCCTGCAGTCCCACCATACTCATCAGCACGGTTAGGACAAGTGTGAGTTTAAATTGTTTCATAGTGTAATTGTTTTTAGTTATTATTGTTCATTTGATAATTCTTATATACACAAAGAGTGTGAGCCTACTTGACATTCTTAGTCTGTAGGTTCTGGAATACCCGTATGCGTTAGAATGAAATCAGCTCACACCTGCAGGTATATATGTGAGCTGACTCCCAAAAGAAGGAGTGAGCAGTATATATGCTACTGCAGGAGAAGCAGCTTTTCAGACTTTTCGCCCGCATACTTTGAATTTTCCAGATTCACAGACGGGTCAAAGCTTCATCGCTCTCCTCAATGTAAATCACCTCTTTCTCAAGATGATGCGACAAAGATACGGATAAATGAGGACAATACAAAATAAAAATGCCTTTTTTTATTTTTATTGTCGAATGCGAGTATCTTAAACGAAGTTAAAGATAGGAATTGTTTACTTCTACGCAAACGATTACGAAGTATTTTTCATTATTTACGAAGAAAAAGAAAGGAAACAACAGAAAAACAACGGAAAATAATAGAAATCTATCAGATTTTTCAGGGCAAGACACGGGATTACGTAAGGGAAAATTTTCCCTCACGTCGAAAGCAGATAAATTTTGAGAAATTTTTCGTCAACACCCACCATTTTTTGACGAGAAACGCTGGGAGAACCTTTATTTACAGGGGAAGTGGCTATGGTGGGTGTTGCCTCAACACCCACCAAACACCCACCATTTTGTGACTCAGATTTCAGAAATTTGTTTTTACAAAGAAAACGACGAATTTTGAAATCCGTCGTTTGTTTATATTTAAAGTGGACGTTCTGTCTTATGTCCTTATTATATTTTATCTCAGCCCATAGGCAAATGTGGGTTTAGGGTTATACATGAATTCCTATTTATTTGCTTAATGCCTTATGCAGCAACTCCGATTTCATAAAGATATTCAGGAGCAAAGTCTGCACCATTTTCCCATTCTATTGTGTTGAATTTGATAGAGAACTGTTTGAAATACTCCAAATCCTTCAAAGGAGCAAAAACAGCGCCGTTTAATGAGTGGGACAAATCAACTATTTTTGTCTCACCATTGTTGAACAGCAACTTCACTCTGTAGCCGTCCAAATATTCTGCTTTCGTAACTTCTATAAACATAGTTGTTTGCAAATTTATACCATTTTCCTGAATAATCCAAATAGTTTAAGAGAAAAAACACTTTCGAAGAAAATAAGAACACTCCTGTAACGCATTTTAATTCCAGATTTTTGCCGACAGAGAGAATTTTTCGTCAACCCCCACCAAAAATGAACGGAAAACGGTTGGAGTCCCTTTGTTTACAGGGGAAGTCGAATGGGTGGGTGTTGTCTTAACACCCACCATAACACCCACCAAACACCCACCATTATGTGACTCAGATATCAGATATCAGTTTTATAATGAGCGGTACATCATAAAAGAATGGATACAGAATACAGAAATACAGTTTTTTAGGGAGCGAACTCTGGACTCAGAACTCAGAACTCAGTTTATTTATGAGCTGTATAGGTATTCAGTAATTCAGTATTCAGTTTTATAGGACGTCAAACTTTATAAATGGACATAGAAGTTAACTATAATATATAATATATATATTATATATTATAGTTATTATTATAGTATTATTATTTATTACTATTTCTATCGCTTTTCTTTCAATTTTCATTCGATTACCCCTCTCCTATAAAACTGACATCGGACATCGGAACCTGTCTTTGTACTGCTGAGAAAACTGAATACTGAATTACTGAATATACCTATCGCTCGACAAGTGGCTCCAAATAAACTGAGTTACCGAGTTCTGAGTCAACCGCTGCTGAGAAAACAGTATACTGTATACTGTGTCATACGGAATGGGCGCATAATAAAACTGTAATCTGTAATTACTGTAACACAAATGATAAAGATATTTTACACAAAGAAGGGAAATGAAAAGAAACAAGAAGGGAAACAGAGAAAATTCGAGAATGGTAAGTGGCTGAAAATAAGAGATTTGCAAGCGGCTTGCAAAAGGTGACGTTTTACGCTTCAAAAGGTCATGTTTTGGAGCGCAAAAGGATAGGTTTTGGCGAGTAAAAGCATAGGTTTTGAAACGCAAAATACGACCTTTTGAAAAGCAACGATGAAAAATATTAACAATGTCCGTTGCCTTCTCAGAAGGGAGGGAGTCTGCCAACGGAAATTGTTCAGACCCCCATCCCCCTAACTTAGGGGGCTTATGCTTACTCTACCCGATCCAAAGGTTCGGGTTTCAGGTATTTGATGGTATATTCGACTTCGCGTTCGTCTTTCTCTGTACCTTCAATATGTTCGGTAAGACGGACGAGAGATTGTTCGCTGGCGTTGTAGGAAAGGGTTTCCACGAACTGGCCTTTGACTCCTTCTTTATCGAGGAGTATCTTTCCCTCGATGGTGCCGTCATCGAGGAGGCGATAGACGGGTTGCGACAACACCTTGTCGCTGTGGGTAAACGACTTGATGGTTTTGTCGATGAACTGCAGCGGTTGTTTCTGGGCGGGCGAGGTGATTTCCAGCATCACCACCACCAGCGTCTCTAAGCTGTCGGTTTCAGCGCCTTCCGGTTCTTCTTCAATGGCTTCTTTACCTATATAGTTTTTTACAACGATGGTGTAAAGGGTGTCGTTGCCAGCGATTTTGCCCGTCATCTGTTGGGTTCTGGGGGTGATACCCTCGATACTGGACAACAAGGAATGCCTATTGAAATCATTGTCGCTTGGCAACAGTGTGGTGATTTGCTCATAGGGTTTCTGTACGGCGTTCTGGTATTTCTTGCACATCGCCCGTGTTTCGTCTAACGAGAGGTCTTTGCCTCGCAGTCCGATGCAGAAATTATAGTTTTGCTCGATGGTCTTGAATAGCGCTTCTATCCACGGCTTGAAACTCTTCACACTCTTGTATTCCTCCAATGTATTCTTCATCTCCGTGTTGGCTTTGCTCAACTCGTCGGTGAGGCTAGTCCCGTTGATTTCCTCCAACGTACATTTCAGCGACTTTTTGCCCACAACAAAATGGATGACTACTTCGGCATCGACAAACAGCTCTTCCTTCTTTTCATAGGATCCAGCTTCTCTCAGTTCGCTCAGCCACAGGTATAGGTCGAGTTTCTTGCCTTTTTGAACGAAGTCCGCACGACAGAAGTTTTCCAGCAGCTGCTCTTTCTGTCCGTTTTCGATGGTATAGATATACAACTGACGGGGAGCATAGTGTTCGTAGCCGCCGTAGTCTGTAAAGTAATTGGGATTCACCGTTTCATCGACGGTAATCATTCCCTTGTCTAAATTGAAAATCACCTCAGCAGAATGGATCACTTCCTCGTCTGGTGGCGTTGTGTCAATTACCGTTGTATCAGCCTCTTGTGCAAAGCCCGTCGCTGTTCCTATCAACAGCAAGAGCATCCATAGAATTTGTTTTTTCATTGATCAGTACTTTTAGTTGATGTTCGGTTTTGCTATCTCTGTTGCAAAAATACAAAATAATTCATTATGAAGAAGGATGAATACATTTTTTTTTATACCTTTGACCTTTTACAAAGGTCGAAGTTAGGCTGCGCTTCGGAAAAACTCAAATAAAATTTGGTTTTTCGCTCAGCTTGCACTAACTTTGTCCCACAAATAAAAGATACGTCTATGGTAAAGCATTCCCAATGGTCAGATGAATACTGGTTGCTGCTGATGCAACTGTATCTGAAAAAACCTGTCGGCGCCAAAGCTCTTTACTCGAAAGGACTGGTGAATCTGGCACTGGAACTACACATCAAACCACAGTTTCTGTATGAACAGATGCTGCGACTTAGACAGTTAGACACACCGCGTATGGAACGGCTGTGGGAGAAATACTCAAAGAATCCGAAACTGCTTTCGAAGAGTGCGAGTCGTCTGCGTAAGATGAAGGGATTCGGACAAGCTGATGTGTTTTTCGACGGTGTGGAGGTGAACGAGTCGTGGGAACAGGACTTCAGGAACACCCCTCTCAATCCCCCCGTTCTGGAGGGAGGCTCAACGCATAGCCGTTCTAAGGGGGAAGCATTAACAGAAATCATGCCCGTACAATTGATTATGGTGCTGGACCTCTACTTCCGCCTGACTCCCAACACGATGGTGAAGGAGACGCCAGAGATAAAGGCTTTGGCCAGGAAGATAGGACTGAGTGTGAACATGGTGGTGGAAATCATGGAGATCTATCAGATCTGCGACCCTTATCTGAATCGTTCGGAACAGCTGACATCAGGACTGGTGGAACCCTGTCAGGAGGTGTGGCAGCGTTTTGGTGCAGACCATCCGGAGAAACTGGCTGCTTTTGCAGCGCAACTGAAAGAATACTTTTAAAGCCCCCCAAACGACCAAACGACGACCCCACCCCTTCCCTCCCAAGGGGAGGGAGTCCTAAACGACCAAACGACACAAATATCGTGCAAACCGAGCGCAATGAAGCTTGCTTCAAATTGCCGAGGTGAAGCCGATATTCAAACGAAGTTTAATATACCAAACGACTAATGGCACAGAAATTAGTACAACAACAGGTATTGAAACAACAGCAGGTGCAACGTCTGTCGGCGCAGCACATGTTGTTGGTAAAATTATTGGAGATGCCATTGACGGAACTGGAGCAAAACGTCAACGCTGAACTCGACGATAATCCCGCTTTGGAGGTTGATGAGAACCTTAACGATAACCTGAGCGATAACGATAACCTGGAGTATGCTGATAACGCTGATGCACCCAGTCAGAAAGACGAGCTTGATGCTGTGTTGGAACGAATGGGCAGCGATGATGAATTGCCTGCATACGAAAACATCCGCCGCCAGCAGAACAATGCGGAATATGAGGAGATCGTCTATGGTGATACGGTTTCCTTCTACGATAAGATACACAGTCAGCTGGCAGAACACGAACTGACCGATCAGCAACGAGACATCATCGAATACCTGATTGGTTCATTGGATGACGACGGACTGCTCCGTAAACCGCTCGACAGTATTAGCGATGAGCTTGCTGTCTATCATAACATCGATGTATCAGAACAGGAAGTTGAAGAGACGCTGAAGATTCTACAAGACTTCGACCCAGCAGGAATCGGAGCCAGAAGCCTGCAAGAATGTCTGCTGTTGCAAATAGAGAGAAAGACCCACCCCCAACCCCTCCCTGTTGAGGGAGAGGAGTCCCAAACGACCAAACGACCAGACGACCAAACGACCAAAAACGCCCTTCTGCATACGATTATTGCTGATTATTTCAATGAATTCAAGAAGAAACATTGGAGCAGGATACAAAGTGCTTTGAACCTTTCAGATGCACAGATGGAAACCATCCAAAAGGAAATCAGAAAACTGAATCCGAAGCCTGGGGCCTCAATGGGTGAGACACAAGGTCGCAACATCCAGCAGATTACACCCGACTTTATCGTTGATACCAATGACGACGGCAGCATCTCGTTCAGCCTCAACAACGGACAGATGCCTGAGCTGTATGTTTCACCGTCGTTTACCGATATGCTTGCCACCTATAAAGACAACAAGGATGGTATGAGCCGCAGCGAGAAAGAAGCATTGATCTATGCTAAAGAGAAAGTAGATCGCGCACAGGGATTCATCGATGCCATCAAGCAACGGCGGCATACACTTTACATCACCATGAAAGCGATTATCGACTGGCAGCGCCGTTTCTTCCAAGAAGGTGACGAATCGGAACTGCGTCCGATGATTCTGAAGGATATTGCTGATAAAACGGGATTGGATATCTCCACCATCTCGCGTGTCAGCAATGTGAAATATGCACAAACGAAATGGGGCACTTTCCCGCTGAGATTCTTCTTCAGCGACGGATATACGACAGAAGACGGTGAGGAGATGTCCACACGAAAAATCAAAATTGCATTGAAAGAACTCATCGACCAGGAAGACAAGCAACATCCGATGAGCGATGATATCCTGGCAGAGAAGATGAAAGAACAAGGTTTCCCGATTGCTCGCAGAACGGTTGCCAAATACCGTGAGCAAATGGGTGTGCCTGTGGCGAGATTGAGGAAGGAGTAAAGCCCCCTCCGGCTCCCCCTGAAGGGGGAGAGTGAGGAGTAAGGAGTAAGGAGTAAGGATGAAAGAGAAGAATATCATATTGGCTGCACGGGTTATCAGCATGCTTTTTACACCGCTGTACCTGTCGATGCTGGGAATCATCATACTGTTTGTTTTCAGCTATTTCAGTTTGTTTCCCCTTTCTTTCAAGGTGTCGGTTATCCTGCTGGTGTACCTTTTTACCATTCTCTTGCCTTCGTTGCTGATTCGCTCGTATCGCAAATATCAAGGATGGACCCCTATCCAACTTGGGACACGCGAACGACGCATGGTGCCTTACGTCATTTCTATCTGCTGTTATCTCATGGGGTTGTATGTGATGAGTATCTTCCGCATCCCCCATTTTATGAGCGGCATCCTGATTGCAGCATTGATTATACAATTGTCGTGCTCGTTTGTGAATATCTGGTGGAAGATTTCCACACATTCTGCAGGAATCGGTGGTGTGACAGGCGCACTACTCGCCTTCTCCCTCCGCTTTAACTTCAATCCTGTCTGGTGGTTGTGTCTGGTCATCCTGCTGGCAGGAGCTGTAGGAACCAGCCGCATCATCCTCCGTCAGCATACGGTTGCACAAGTGGTCTATGGATTCCTGCTGGGCGTCGTCTGCGGATTTGTAACGATTATGATGTCGTAAAGAAGGAGGGGAAAAATTAGGCATTGACCATTAAGCATTAAGCATTAAGAATTAAGAATTATATGAAACCATTAGTTAGTATTATCATGGGTAGCACCAGTGATCTGCCCGTTATGGAGAAAGCCTGTAAATGGCTGGATGAAAACGAAATTCCATTTGAGGTGAACGCGCTTTCTGCCCATCGTACACCTGATGCCGTAGAGCGCTTTGCCAAAGAAGCACAACAACGCGGCATCAAAGTCATTATCGCTGCAGCAGGAATGGCTGCCGCCCTGCCTGGGGTGATTGCTGCCTCCACTCCCTTACCCGTTATCGGTGTGCCTATCAAAGGTATGTTGGACGGGCTTGACGCGATGCTGAGCATCATCCAGATGCCTCCAGGTATTCCCGTTGCTACTGTTGGTGTGAATGCTGCTCAGAATGCTGCTATCCTTGCTGCCCAGATAATTGCGCTGAGTGATGAAGAGGTTGCCCAAAAGGTTGCTAACCACAAAGCATCGTTAGGAAAGAAAATCGAAAAAGCTAATGAAGAGCTGGCAGCCCTGAAAGATTACAAGTTTAAGACAAATTAGAAGACCCGTCCCCTCCCTGTTTAGGGAGAGGGGGAATGAAAGGGGGGAGATTAAAGGAGAGAATGTGTATGAATTATACCAGAAGAAAATCATCTGTTGTGCGCATCGGAAACATCGAGATGGGAGGACAGAACCCCATACGGGTACAATCGATGACGACAACCTCTACAGACGATACGGAAGCGTCTGTAGCACAAGCCAAACGCATTATTGATGCTGGTGGAGAATTGGTTCGATTGACCACACAAGGAAGACGTGAAGCAGAAAACCTGAAAAACATCAGTGCGGCATTGAAAAAAGACGGGTATGATGCTCCGTTGGTTGCCGATGTTCATTTCAATGCTAATGTGGCAGATGTGGCAGCGGTGTATGCGGAAAAGGTGCGCATCAATCCTGGCAACTATGTCGATCCGGCTCGTACGTTCAAACATTTGGAATATACCGATGAGGAATATGCGGCTGAACTGCAGAAAATCGATGAGCGCCTGATGCCGTTTATCCGTATCTGTAAGGAGCATCATACGGCCGTTCGTATTGGTGTCAATCATGGTTCTCTCTCCGATCGTATCATGTCACGTTATGGTGACACACCAGCAGGCATCGTAGAGAGTTGTATGGAGTTCCTGCGTATCTTCAAACGGGAACAGTTCAATGATGTCGTCATCTCTATCAAAGCCAGCAATACGGTGGTGATGGTTCAGTCGGTTCGTTTATTGGTACAGCAGATGGACCGTGAAGGGATGTGCTATCCGCTGCACCTCGGTGTCACAGAAGCTGGAGAAGGAGAAGACGGCCGCATCAAGAGCGCTGTAGGCATCGGTGCTTTGTTAACAGAAGGTATTGGCGACACCATCCGCGTTTCGCTGTCTGAAGAGCCTGAAGCAGAGATTCCTGTGGCAAAGGCGCTGGTCGATATGGTTGAAGAGTGTTCCGAGTTGCGGGCACAAGCCGAGGCCAGCATCCAGGACGACACCATTACCCTCAACATCGATGCTCCCGACTGGGAAACATTCCAATTGAAAGCTGCTATGGCTGTTGGTGCCTTACTCATCGACCGCAAAGCTACGAAACTGGTGATAAAGGGGCAAGGAGCATGGAGCGAGGAGCAACTCATTCTTCTCGCTGACGCCATTTTACAAGCTGCCCGCATCAAATTTACGAAAACGGAATATATCAGTTGTCCTGGTTGCGGACGTACGCTCTATGACCTCCGTACCACTATTGCCCGCATCAAGGAAGCAACGAAAGATATGGTAGGACTGAAGATCGGTATTATGGGCTGTATCGTCAACGGTCCTGGTGAGATGGCCGATGCTGATTACGGTTACGTAGGTGCTGGACCTGGAAAGATTAGTCTCTACAAACAAAAGGTATGTGTAGAGAAGAATATTCCTGAATCAGAAGCGGTAGAAAAACTTCTGGAACTGATTCGAAACGACCGAGCAAATAAAAGCCTCCTCTAAATCTCCCCCTGAAGGGGGAGACTTTTTTTTATTTTACTTGCGATGTGATCGGACTTCTGTTTCCTTTGACGGAAATCAGGAAGGCTTTGGCTGCACCGAATTTCAGGTGCATATCGATACGAACAGGAATATGATTGACATCATCGCTGACAAAGAACGTGGCAATGGTTTTCCACTTTCCATTTTTCACCTCTTCGTATAACAACTCCAGACAACGGTATTTGATATTGTTATCGGCTTTGATGGTAGTCTTGCCGCTATAAACGATACGTGCCTTCTCACGGCTGTTGCCATCAACGATGGGGAAGTTGACCACATTACCTTTCTTCCATCCTTCTGGATTGAAAGAACGGGCACGCAGGAAAATACTCAGCATATCATATACACAATCATTATAGGTATGTTCTTGCCAATGATGGTTTTTATCGTTGTCCATACGATGTTGCTTCACATGTGGTTTTCCGCCTGGATAGGAGTAAAAGACTTCATCAACGGTATAGCGCTTACCTTCTTTCGCACCTTTACGATAATAAAGCGGTGCCAAATCCTTCGTGACGTATGACAACAACGTATCACGCATCAGGAACATCTTGTCGGCGCGTGAGTTACCGCGTGTTGTCAACGAAGAACGATAGGCATCCTTTCCATGATAGATACTGGAAACTGTGTACATCGTCGCTGTTCCTGCTTTCACCCATACAAACTTCCAGTTGAAATACAAGTTGTATGTCAGAAACTCACCACCATTGAATGCGGTGTTGCGGAAGGTACATTGACCTTTTGCGGTACTTACCGACAGCATCAGCAACAATGCTGTCAACAATGAATATCCTATTCTTCTTGTATCATTCATAATGCTAAATTTTTTCTTTATGACGTGTTGGTGGTTAAACCGTTTAATAATCACTACCAGTATGCTGCAGATAAGCGGGTAGCTCAATACCCAACTTGAGCGCTCGCTCTGCGTTGCGGTTCTTGATGGTTTTCTGTTTGTCGGCTTTCGTTTGGATGATGGCTCCAGGCTTCTGCTGATTGGCTGGACGCGCTGTCGGATTCCACGATAATCGCATATCCCATTTAGCACGACACTCGATCATTTCCGGATAGTAATACACCATTTCCGGCTGTCGGTCGGCTGCATAGTCGCCTGTATCCCAAATACCATTTCCATTCTCATCAACGAACATTCGAGCATAGTATTTCTCTGGTTTCATGAAGTCAAACTGTACGCTTCCGTCGGATGTCTTTATTTCTTTGATGGGCTTATCCTGACCGTTCAATAGTTGCACCACCAGATTTTTTCCTTCCATTCCGTTGATGGTGAAGATAATAGTGCTATATACATCGAGCGAAGGAACAGAGAAACCACGTTTGAATGGTGAATTCATCTTTCCATAGATATCCGTAAAGGCGGCAGAATCAACCTCAAGACTGTATTCCGTATCTGGTCGCCATTCACCCAATAGTTCATATCGGCGCGATTGGTGGGGTATTTCACGAATCAAGAAGCGCGACTTATACCACAAGGTGTCTATCTTGCTATACAAGTGTATCGCTGAAGTGTCGATAGCTGCCACTGGCGACGGGATATCTATCAATACTGTTTTGTCTGGATCAAGTTGTCCTGGGAGCAGGAAGGACACTTCCAATGCCTTGGGCGGCATCTGCTCCTGATAAGGCTTATTCTGTTTTTTCAGTTTCTCCTGCTTCTTCTGCCACTTTTCATAATCCTCCTTCTCCAGTTTCTGTCGCTTCTCATACGATTGTTTGGCAAGAATCTGCAAGGTATCGTTTTGCTGTACCAGCACACCTGTGGTATCGGTCATCATATACCGCATCTGCACCAGCAAGGTATCTTGATTGATGAGTGTGGTATCTTTCAACCAATAGGTGATGGTGTCTTTCTTTTCGCTTGCCTCAATATGAAACGCATCGAAATCATCGAAATTCAAACCTTTGATTTCTGGCAGTTCAGGATTTCCATAAGTGAAAAACAAAGTGAAATGGTCAGGATCTGTTCGTTCAAACTTGATGAAATTGCGGTCGGTCTGTTCTTTCGTAAAGGCCCTTAACACGATATCATCCGGAAGGAAATGCGTATATCCGACAGGAATGATATTATCGATATGTAAGGAATCACGCCAGATGGTGTCTTGACGAGTATCTGGTTTAAACGTCGGCACGATGATGTCATGATTGAATGCTATCTTTTCACCCTTCTGCTTGTATGCATAGTCGCCATCCATATCCTGAAGTGCATAGACTCGATAACTGCCTGGAGCAATACCTTTGATAACGAAATGTCCACGACTGTCGGTTCGGCTGACTCTCAGCAACTGCTGTGTGGTAAACAAAGTGTCTGTTCCCTTGAATGCCTCATCGCTAATGGGCTTTCCTGTTGCTGGATCGATGACATCGTTGATGGCATACAGGCCTACCAGCATACCTTTGACAGGTTCCAGATTCTCTGCTTCGACAACCGTTCCTGATATCTGTAATGTATCTATATGGTCACCTGTAGAGAATGTAAAGGCATAGTTGCCCATCGGATTGTCTTCCGTAAAGTCGCTGATAGCATCAGAGAAGTCGATGGTATAAGTGGTATTGGCTAACAACGAGTCTTTCAATTCCACTACAATACGCTTACCCTGTGCCTTGATTTCCGGCTGTTCCAATTGTGGAGGAGAGATAACCACTTTTTCAGACGGGTTGTCAATCTTCACATATTCATTAAAGGTAATCGTTATCTTCTTAGAATGTATATCGGTACCCTTATCTTCAGGTGATGTTGAGACAACTTTCGGAGGAAATTCGTCATACCATCCGCCATCAGGACTGCCCATACGGGCGCAAGATGATATCATCCACACCAGCATGAGACCTAAAACAGATGTCCAAATTTCTTTCTTCATCTCCTTCTCTCCTTACTTCTTTACTCCTTCTCTCCTTATACCTTATTCATTTCCAACAACTCATCAATGGTCTTGCGGCTATTGGAAAGACGAGGAATCTTATGCTGACCGCCCAGTTTACCATGCAGTTTGAGCCAGTCATTAAACAAATTTGGTCGTGCCTGAACTATCTCTAACGGCTGTAAGGTAATATCTTTGAAGCGTTTTGCCTCATAGTCGCTGTTAATCGTTTGCAGCTTGGTGTCCAATAAACGTGCAAATTCCTGTATATCGGCTGGTTCTTTGTTAAACTCTATCAGCCATTGATGGCGGCATTTTGCATTTCCGTCCATATAGACAGGTGCTGCTGTATACTCAGATACCTCTGCGTGAGTCTGCTGACAAGCATAAAGGAGCCCTTTCTCAGCATTATCAACTATCAGTTCCTCACCAAATGCATTGATGAAATGTTTTGTACGGCCCGTAATAATAAACTTATACGGATTTTTCGAGGTAAAACTGATGGTGTCGCCGATGACATAACGCCACAAACCACAGGAAGTTGAAATCAGCATCGCATAGTTCTTACCAATCTCAACACCACTCAACGGCACAACATACTGGTTCAGCTCGTCAGTACCAATCAGCTCTTCGCTGAAATGCTCCATCGGAATAAACTCATAGAAAACACCATAGTCGAGCATCAGCAACATCGATGAATCCGTAGGATCATTCTGAATACCAAAGAATCCCTCACTGGCATTGTATGTTTCCATATAATGCATGTCGCTCTTGGTGATCAGCTGTTCATATTGATTGCGATAAGGACCGAAAGCAATACCGCCGTGGAAGAATACCTCCAGGTTCGGCCATACCTCTTCCAAATGCTGTTTACCTGTCAGTTCCAAAACTCTTACCAATACTGACATCATCCAAGAAGGAACACCAGAAATATTAGTGACGTTCTTGTTCATCGTCTCTTGGGCTATTCGCTCACGTTTCACCTCAAAATCAGACAACAGCGCTGTTTGTTTCTTGGGTACACGTACAAAGTTGGCCAACGGATTGATATTCTCAATGAGAATGGCACTAAGGTCGCCCACCAAACTATTGGGAAGATTGTAGTTTGGAGAATGACTTCCTCCGAGAATCAATGCCCGTCCGTCAAACAGCCTACTCTTGGGGTTGTTCTTCAGATAGAAGGCCACAGAGTCTTTTCCACCCATATAGTGAACCTGCTGCAAACCCTCAGAGGAAACAGGGATAAACTTCGATTTATCGTTAGTGGTTCCTGATGATTTCGCATACCATTTCACCTGACCTGGCCAAAGGATATCCTTTTCACCGTGTCGCATACGGTCGATATCGGCTTTCAATTCCTCGTATGAATTTACAGGAACATTCTGTGTAAATTCTTTATACGACTTTGTCGTACCAAACAGGTGCTGACGACCATATTCTGTATCTTTTGCACGAGAAAGCAGATATTTCAATACGTCGGCCTGCAGTTCTTCGCCCTGATGGATATGTTTCTCCAACTCTTTCTGACGACCGTAGAATGCTTTACCAACAATACTTGTTATGTTCATATTCTCTACTTTTTATTTTGTCCTCTTGCTCCTTGCCCCTAAATAGCAGCATAAGCAGCATTCTCGGCGGCAGCAATAATCTCTGCCGCCGTCTTTTTCTGATGAGAGATGTTACTCAGGTCGAATTCGTCTTCCTCTTGTACGGCTGCCTTTGGTTTTTCTGCTGGCTCCGTAGTGCTTTCTCTCACAAAAGGAACCGGCTCTATATCAGGAACCATCATAATCGGTTCTTCCTCCATTTTTGTTCTTTGGGTTTTTGCTGCAAAGACACTATCTAAGAAAGAAGCGTTCTTCTTCAATTTCTCCAACGTCAGTTTCGATGCCAACTGTTGACTTTCCTTCTTCGAAAAGCCTGTGGCATCACAGCCCGTAATATTCTCTAAAACAACTTGATAATGGAAAATGGGATTGCTTTTTTCGTCGGTCTTCTCTTCCAACAAACGATATTGAAGGTTGATACGGTTTTTCTGTGCCCATTCCAACAACTTCGACTTGAAGTTGATTTCCTTGTAGGCAACCTTCTCGATATTGATCAGTTCCCCTAAGATACGCTTTTTCATAAACTTCATACACGCATCATAGCCATGATCCAAGTACAAAGCACCAACCAATGCCTCAAACGTATTACCGCCTAAATAATTGTTGTGCGATACGGTCGAACCACTCCATTTGAGAAAGCGCATGATGCCCATCTCATTGGCGATTCTATTTAATGTACTGCGCTGTACCAACTTTGAACGAGTATTCGTCAGAAAACCTTCTTTCTTTCCAGGAAAACGTTTGAAGACGATATCGCCTACAATGGCATCGAGAATGGCATCACCCAAAAATTCAAGACGCTCATTGTTCAATGGTTTTCCCTTTAGCGTACGGCGCGCTACACTCTTGTGCACAAACGCTACCTTATAGTACTGTATGTTACGAGGGTATTGACCAGTAATTTTATATAAAGACAAATAAAGCTCCTTCTCCTTGCGGAAAGGGAGCTTTATTCTGCCAATGATGTTATTCAGCATATTTCTTGAAAATAACACATGCGTTATGTCCACCAAAACCGAAGGTATTGCTCATGGCTGCGCGAACCTCACGCTTCTGAGCCTTGTTGAACGTAAAGTTCAGTTTATAATCGATTTCAGGATCTTCATCACCCTCCTCGTGGTTGATGGTTGGAGGAATGATATCGTTCTTGACGGAAAGTACACAAGCCATTGCTTCTACTGCTCCGGCTGCACCCAACAAGTGACCAGTCATCGATTTAGTGGATGAGATATTCAGTTTATAAGCTGCATCGCCGAATACTTCCTTGATGGCTTTTGCTTCTGAAATATCACCTACATGTGTGCTGGTTCCATGCACATTGATATAGTCAATATCTTCCGGCTTCATCTGTGCATCTTCCAATGCTGCTTCCATCACTAATTTAGCACCTAATCCTTCCGGATGGCTGGCTGTGATGTGATAAGCATCAGCACTTTCGCCTTCGCCGACCATTTCTGCATAGATCTTAGCACCACGAGCCTTCGCATGTTCCAATTCTTCAAGAATCAGACAGCCGGCACCTTCAGCCATGATGAATCCGTCGCGGCTAGCGCTGAACGGACGGCTGGCCTTCTCTGGTTCATCGTTGCGAGTTGACAATGCTTTCATGGCATTGAAACCACCGATACCACACATACAGATAGCACTCTCTGCACCACCGGCAACAATGATGTTTGCCTTACCCAGACGAAGCAGGTTGAAGGCATCTGCCAAAGCATTGCTTGATGAAGCACATGCACTTGTGGTGGTATAGTTAGGACCGTGGAAACCGAAATGAATGGAAATATGTCCTGAAGCGATATCGGCAATCATCTTAGGAATGAAGAAAGGACTGAATTTCGGACCGTTCTCTTCGTTCTTTCCATAATATTTTACTTCTTCTTCGAAAGTACGGATACCACCGATACCTACGCCATAGACAACACCAATACGGTTTTTGTCTTCTTTCTCCAAGTCAAGACCTGCATCTGCCACACCCTGAATAGCTGAAACCATTGCCAACTGTGTGTAACGATCAAGTTTGCGTGCATCCTTTTTATCAATGTATTCATTGATATCAAGATTTTTTACTTCGCAAGCAAATTGGGTTTTACAAGGAGATGCATCAAAAAGTGTAATAGGACCTGCTCCGCTCTTACCTGCAAGGAGGTTTTTCCAAGTTTCTTCAGCATTATTGCCAAGAGGGGTAACGGCTCCAATACCTGTTACAACTACTCTTTTAAGTTCCATATATTTATAATAATGGTAATGAGGTTATAAGGTTGTAGGTTATGAGGCAATTATTTCGACTACCCAAAACCTTATAACCTTATAACCTCAAAAATACTTGTTGTATGACAAAATATTATTTTGCGTTTTCCTCGATGTATGAAATAGCATCGCCGACAGTGCCAATCTTCTCAGCTTTGTCATCAGGAATAGAGATACCAAATTCCTTCTCAAACTCCATGATAAGCTCTACTGTATCCAGTGAGTCAGCACCAAGGTCGTTTGTGAAACTTGCCTCTGGCTTTACCTCAGCTTCGTCAACACCAAGTTTCTCTACAATAATAGCTTTTACTTTGCTTTCAATTTCTGACATAATAGTTTCTTTTAAAATGTTTATAAATAATATTCTAATCAAAAATTCGCGTGCAAAGGAACAAAGAAATCTTTAATTATGCAAATATTTTGAAGAAAAAAGCACCTCTTCTTGCACATTGCACCCTATATTGTGCAATTTCTTTCCTTTTTTTATTCCCTTTTTCTCAATTCAAGTGTAAATAAAACACATTTTTATACTCTCTGTTATAGGCTTTTTGACTATTTTTCCTTATTATCTTATTATCTTCACCTTCATAGAAATAATTTAGATATTCTATTGACTTTACATATATTTGACTTCGTCGAATATATTTTCGTTCGACAATAAAAATAAAAAAATGCTTTTTTCTTTTGTTTTATCCTCACTTATTCGTATATTTGCAACATCAACTTAAAACACGAACAAAATGTCTTTTACCAAACAAAGCAACGAAATCTTCAATCAAGTCATCAATGACTATCATGTAACCGACAATGTTGATACTCCTATCAACAATCCTTATGAGCGTGACACCATTGAAAATCGTTTGTATTTGAAGTGCTGGATTGATACTGTTCAATGGCATTTCGAAGACTTGATTCGCGATCCGCATATAGATCCATTAGAAGCTTTGCAACTGAAACGCAGAATCGACCAGTCCAATCAGGACCGTACAGACTTGGTTGAACAGATTGATTCTTATTTCAGACAGTATTATAGTGATGTAAAAGTACTCGACAATGCAACGATCAACACCGAGAGTCCTGCTTGGGCTATCGACCGTTTGTCTATCCTCGCGCTGAAAATCTACCACATGAAGGAACAGGCTGAGCGAACAGATGCATCAGAAGAGCATCGTCAAAAATGCCAGGCTAAACTGAATGTACTGTTAGAGCAACAGGTTGACTTGAGCACCGCAATCGACCAGTTGCTGGATGATATTCAAGCAGGAAGAAAATACATGAAAGTATATCGGCAGATGAAAATGTACAACGATCCTTCTACCAATCCTGTACTCTACAAGAAATAGTGAAAACAGAACATATCCTTATCATTCGATTCTCTGCTATAGGTGATGTGGCAATGCTCGCACCTGTAGTCAGTTCGCTGGCAAAGCAGTATCCTCATATTAGGATTACTGTGTTGAGCCAACCTTTTTCTAAACCTTTCTTTGAAGGTCTTGCATCCAATGTGGGATTTATGGCTGCCGATATCAAAAAAGAATATCACGGCATTCATGGATTAAACAAACTCTTCAAACGATTGGTGGCAAAACATTTCACGGCTGTAGCTGATATGCATGGTGTGCTGCGCACCCACTATTTGCGAATGCTGTTTAATGCAGCAAAATATAAAACTGCTCATATCGACAAACATCGTAAAGGCAAACAGCAGTTAGCTGCCCAGGAGAATAAAGTTTTCATACAGCAGCCCACATCGTTTGAAAATTATGCTGACGTATTGACTGCGTTGGGATATCCTGTCAAATTGGATTTCACTTCTCTTTTTAACGAAAACTATCCTGCTGTTGATATATTTCCCACGATTGGTGAAAAGAAAGCTGATGTAAAATGGATTGGCATCGCACCCTTTGCTGCCCATGAAGGAAAAATCTATCCCATCCAGAAAATGGAAAAGGTAATAAAAATGCTCGAACAACAATATCCTTCTTGCAGAATATTCCTGTTTGGCGGCAATAAAGAAAAAGAGCAATTCGATTCGTGGTGCCATATATATAAGAAATGTACGCGCGTAGCCAACGTGCTGACAGGTCTGAAAGAAGAACTTTCACTCATCCATCAACTCGATGTGATGATTTCAATGGATAGTGCCAATATGCATCTTGCATCATTGGTCAATACGCCCGTTGTCAGCATCTGGGGCGCCACTCATCCATACGCAGGATTCATGGGATGGAACCAAAGCATAGACAATGCTGTTCAAATCGACCTTCCCTGTCGTCCCTGTTCTATTTATGGTAAAAAGCCGTGTTTTCGCAACGACTTTGCCTGTATGAACCTAATTGCACCAGAAACTATTGTAGAAAAAGTAAACCATATTATTAACAACTGATCCATGCCCTGAATATCAGGTTTTCCATATAAAGGAAGATTTAGGGGGGCTTTATTGATTATGAAAAAATATGTTTGTGACACTTGTGGTTATGTGTATGATCCTGAAGTAGGCGACCCTGATAACGGTATTGCTGCAGGAACAGCGTTTGAAGACCTGCCAGAAGATTGGGTTTGTCCACTTTGCGGAGTAGGAAAAGAAGATTTTTCAGAAGAATAAGAGAACCCCCCATAATGGGGGTTTTTTTATTTTAAAAAAGTTGTGGAAAACTATGTGGATAACGATAGGAATAACTTTTTGATAATTCACAATTCCAAGGGCAGCATTCATAACTTGCGGAAAACGAACTCTTTTTGAGAAAGATTTCTATAAGTTTTCCATAGTTTTATGACGAAAAAAGTTATAAACTTATTATCTTTGCAACCAAATAAAGATATTGTGGATAAATAAAGTTAATGATTGATTATCAGAAAGAAATAAATAAGGAGATGTGTTGATAACTGTTGACTATTGGTTGATAAACAAAATACCAAATATTTGAGTAGAAAGTTTTAAACATATCAACAGCATATCATCATCATATTCTTTTTTTTCTTTTTAAAAATAAAAAGATAATATATAAATGTTGTGTGGATATGATCAAGAATGAATGGATTGAAAAAGGTTTTATTGACGAACCCGTACAGTTGCCAGAAGGATGTGCATCGGAAGAAGAATTTCTGAAAGCTGAAATTAGAAAGCTTTGTCATGAGAAAGATGCAATTATTCTTGCACACTATTACACCAAGAAGGAAATTCAAGAGATTGCTGATTTCATTGGTGACTCATTGGCTTTGGCAAGAAAAGCTGCCAATACGGATGCTAAGATGATGGTGATGTGTGGTGTTCATTTTATGGCAGAGACCTGTAAGATACTTTCTCCAGATAAAACAGTGATTGTTCCTGATTTGAATGCCGGCTGTTCGTTGGCTGACAGTTGTAAAGCTGAAGATTTGAAAAAATACAAAGATGAACATCCTGGATATAAGGTTGTAAGTTATGTGAACACGACTGCTGCTGTGAAAGCATTGACGGATGTCGTAGTGACGAGCGGTAATGCGAAGAAAGTAATTGATTCTTTTCCACAGGATGAGAAACTGATATTCGGACCTGACTATAATTTGGGTAATTATATAAACAGCGTAACAGGCAGAAAAATGCTGCTTTGGCAAGGCGGCTGTCATGTTCATGAGCGTTTCTCCGTAGAAGAAATTATCAAACTGAAAAAACAGTATCCTGAAGCAGTTGTGATGGCGCATTTAGAGTGTAAGGCTCCTGTGTTGGCAGCTGCTGATGTGAAAGGCAGTACGGCAACAATGTTGACGTATGCCCAGGAACATCCAGAAGTGAAAGAATTTATTGTAGCTACGGAATCAGGTATTCTGCATGAAATGGAGCGCACTTGTCCTGATAGACATTTCTATCCTGTTCCACCTGAAATCAGCGAAGGTTCTGTGGGTTGTTCCTGCAATGAATGTGAATATATGAAGATGAATTCCTTACGGAAAATCTATCATTCTCTGAAGAACGAATGGCCACAGGTTGAGGTGGATGAAGCAGTTCGTGTAGAAGCTTTGAAACCTATTCAACGGATGTTGGAACTGAGTTAGTCCAGACTAAATAAGGGAGGAAATCATGGTATCTGTGATTGTTCCTATCTATAACGCTGCGTCAACAATTCAAGCGTGTATAGAAAGTATTCTGAATCAATCTGAAGATGATTTGGAATTGATACTTATTGATGACGGCAGCACAGATGAAAGTGGAACTATCTGTGATACTTATCTTGAAAAGGATCAGCGCGTAAGGATTATCCATCAGGAAAATAAAGGCAGAACAGTAGCTCGTTGGAATGGCGTCAAACAGTCATCAGGTGAATGGATAACATTCGTTGATGCAGATGATACGCTTCCTGTTCATGCTATACTATATCTGCTTCAGGGAAGCGATGATGATAGCGATATTGTTTTTGGTAATGGATATAGTCTTTCTCCTGAGAAACGCACTCATATTCCTATAGAAGAATTTCGCCATTTAGCTGTTCGTGCCGATGGGATGATTGGTGTACCTTGGGGAAGTCTATACAGACGAACGGTCGTTACAGCATATTTATTTGATTTACCTCGTCATATGATGATGGGTGAAGACTATATTTATTGGCTTCGTTTGGTATTTACTACTGAAAAACCTGTGCGTATTGTCTATGAACATGTATATGAAAAGGGTGATGATCATACCAGTAATGTGTTTCAATGGACAGCTGACTATTGTTATGAATTGAATGAATGGCGAAAGTCGGCTGTTCCTGTTGACCTGCAGAATATTTATTTCGATGATATGCTTTCAGACAGAATAGCCAATTTGTTTGCAGTATCTGTTTGCTGTCATCGGAAAGAATGGAAAAAAAGTCGTTTCTATCAGGATATTCTAGATGATTTAAAAACATCAAACAGGCGTTTTTCTTTGAAGCAGAAATTGTTTTTAATCATGCCAAAAGCGTTAAAAAATTGCATGATTATGCGTTAAAAGCCTATAAAAAAGGTTTAATAGAAAAGGAAAAATAATAGATAAATAGTTTTTTTAAGTACCTAATATAGTGCTATTTATAAATTTATCGTTGGAAAATTAATGAGAAATAGGGTTCTAAAATTATGTAAAACCCATTTTTCTGACTCCTATTTTTTAAGTACCTTTGCACTCAATAACGAAAGTATAGGCACTTTTGCCTATCAAAAAATAAGAGAGTAAACATGATTTTTAAGAAAGTATTTGTATTTACATTGATGATATTTATGTCTTCTTCTTATGGATTTGCTAATCCTGGTCAGGAAGAAGAGAACGACAACCAAAAGAATATAGAACAAGCTGATGAACCAATGGATTGGTATGATGCTGATTCAGAGTTCGAAGCACTTTTCAACGTAACAGGTAATCAGATTATCGAGCATGCGAAGAAATACATAGGACGTCCTTATCGTCACGGTAGTATGGGTCCGTCATCCTTCGACTGTTCTGGTTTTACCTCTTATATATATAAAAGTCTCAACATCCGATTGAATCGCACCAGTCAGGATCAATACCGTCAGGGTATCTCTGTGAACAGGGACGAGCTGGAAGTAGGTGATTTGGTATTCTTCAGCAACACCAATTCTAGTCGTCGAGGCATCAGTCACGTTGGTATTGTGTATTCAATAGAGCCAGACGGCAGCTTCAATTTCATTCATGCAGCCTGTCATTCAGGTATCACAATATCGAATATCAACGAAGCTTATTACGCAAGAAAATATAGCGGAGCAAAACGTATATTGTAAGTTCACTATAAAAACTCCTCAACTTGAGGAGTTTTTTTTATCTTACGATAGCAATTTTACAAACGATACCGCTTGATCCGTCTTGTGTAGCGGTTTCAACAAAATAAACACCACTAACAACACGTTTACCTTTCAGGTCTGTTCCATCCCAAGTAAACATACCACCATTACTTCTTCCCTGTGCGACGAGAACACCGTTAGAGGTAACTATCTTTACGTTGGCATCATAAGAAAGGCCTGTAACGGTAATTAAACCTGTATAATCAGGTTTTACTGGATTGGGATAAGCATAGACATTATCTTTGTTCATCTCTTCTGAAGGTTCTGTAGCATCACTCATATACGAGCAGAGACCTTTATCTGTGCCGAAAAATACTTCACCTGTTTGTGGATCGAGGGCGATAGACTGGATATAGTCGGAGATGATATCGCTATTGGAAACGGTGAAATGATGTATTTCTGAATAGTTGTCTTCGCTGATTAGATAGACACCCAGTCCGTTGGTACCAAACCATTTACGGCCGCCTCCATCGACAGCCATACAGGTTACGTCAACACCTGTGAGCAGATAGTCGGCAAGATTGGTACCGTCGTTACGAGGAACTTTGATTTGGTTAAATATATCATTATCTGTGCCTATCTGGTTAGCAGGAAGTTGTAAAGGACCCATATTGGTACCAATCCATATATTACGGTCTTTGTCTTCTGCGATACATCGAACGAAGGTCACATTGATGGTTGTTGCGTCTTCATTCACAAAAGAATTATAAAGCTTGATACCTTCTGTTGACGGCTGATAACAAATCAATGCAGTTTTATTCCAATGTTCGTTGATAAACCACATCAGTCCTCTGCTGTCGAAGAGAATATCCTTCATATTCTGCAGAGAGGTATTAGGTGAAATCATCAGTTCTGATTTGAAAAATGATTTCCATTGATTGTTTTTATCGAGTTGTAATATATTGTTATCTGAATAACTGTTTAAACACCAAAGATTACTGGAGTTATCAAACTTGATACCTTGTGTTAGCACATAGTCTTTGTTACCGCCTCCAACAGAAGAAGCTACTAGCAGAGGACTGTTGTCAACATTATAATGCTTGACAAACTGTGCATTTTTGAATTCATAGAGTCCTGTTCGTCCGCTGGCGTAAACATGATTTTTATCTATAGGATCCACATCTACTTCTGACAAATCCATGTAAGAATGACCAGTCAGTTCAGCAATATTATCTTGATAGATAGTCCATTCATTGTTGTCTAACACCTGAATAGTACCAGGACGGCAAGGATCGTAGGCAGCTCCAAACACACCATTACAGGTATATAGTCTTCCTTGTGTGAAGCGCATAAATCCAAAGTAATTGTATTTGGGTCCTCCTGGATTGAGCGTTTGTGCCAAAGCCAGCAGTTCAGGGTCGATAGTCTTCGTTTTTGGAATGTAGTCCCCTACCCTGCTCCAATTACTTTTATCCAAGAGATTGTCTGTCATCAGTCCACGATAGAGTCCGTTGGTACTTGATGCAGCATAGATATAATTGTTTTCCACGTAGCTGTAGTCAACTCTGAAACCAAGATTATAGGTATTGGTGATTTCTGCTTTAGACACATTGACAATCACTATACCGAATCCTGTGGAGAGATAGGCGTATTGTCCGTTGATGTCGATGCTGTAAATGGTTTTGTTTTCTGTCATCGATTTGTTGTAGTAATCAGACAGATTGGTGATATTATCTGACTGATCCAGTATATCGATGTTGTTGTTGCTGTAGAGAATCACCAAACTTTTAGCTCCCTGACACCAGGCAATGTGTGAAATACCGCAGTCAGACAAAGTATTTGCCTTATCGTAGGTTTGAATACTTTGGTCATTGGTGTTGTATGAATAGAGATTATCTGAGGCAAGCACATATAATATATTTCCACCCTTCTCTATTTCCTTGATATCATGATAAGCCATATAAGCTTTCCACGTACCAATCTCAGCAGCGTTGCCATTGAGAATAGACAATCTCAATAATGATAAGGTTAGTAATGCAACGATAGAAAAACCTCTTTTCATATCACCTCTTTATTACGAATTATGAACTCTATACAAATGAACTCTAAACAATGAACGATGACCAATCAAAGTCTCTTTAGCCAATTAGCCAGTTTGGTAACTGCCCGTGCGCGATGACTAATCTGATTCTTCACCTCGTAGCCTATTTCAGCAAAGGTTTTATTGTATCCTTCAGGTTGGAAGATAGGATCGTAGCCAAAACCTTCTCCGCCTCGTTTGCTGCGGATAATTTCACCATTGACGACACCTTCGAAAGTAGTAATCTTTCCATCGATAATCAAAGCAATAACCGTACGGAAGCGAGCTTTACGATTCTCTTCATTCTCCAGTTCTGTCAACAACTTCTTCATGTTAGCCTGCGAGTCGTGACCAACTCCATCAGCATATCTGGCACTATAGACACCAGGAGCACCTCCCAATGCTTCTACCTCCAAACCAGTATCGTCAGCAAAGCAGTTTACGTGGTATTTGTTATACACCCATTCTGCTTTCATAATGGCATTGTCCTCAAGCGTTTGTCCTTTCTCTGGAATATCATCATTACAACCCAGTTCTTTGAGTGATACAATCTCAAACTTATCACCTATAATCTTTCTGACTTCGTTGAGTTTGTTTTTATTGTTAGTAGCGAATACGATTTTCATTTTCTTCTTATCTTTAACATTTACCCTCATTTCATCGAAACCTTCACCAAAGACACCAATAACAGCACTCTGACTGACAAAGGCATTTGGGTCGATCATCTTAATCAAACGGAAAATATTGACGCTCTCGTTCTTCTTGGCAAGGATACAAAGAACCTTTCTCTCCTGTCCTGTGAACCAGCCGTGAGCATCGAGAATGGTCACACCATGATTCATCTTGATACCAATAGCGTTGGCTATTTCCTGATACTTGCTGGAGAAAATCATGAACTGTACGGATTGACGGCGTGCATTCATCACATAATCGAGTACATAATTCTCCATCGCCATTACGCAGAAGCCAAACATCACTTTATGTGCTCGTTGCAGATAGGTACCAAACTGTGGGAAGAACATACAGGAACCGATGATACAGAAGTCTGCTGCAATCAGTACAGAGCCTAACGATACGTTTGGATGATATTTGTTTACGCTAGCAGCAATCACGTCTGTACCACCTGTTGAGCCGTTATTCATAAAGACGATAGCGAGTGCAATACCTGTTAGCATACATCCGATAATCATCGACATGAAGTCTTGTCCTTCACCCATCAGCTTAAACGGCATTCCATTTGCCTGTTTGGGAATGATATCCTGAGCGAAAGCCAACATAAAATAGAGCATAAAGATGGCAAAGATGGTCTTCATCAGGAACTTGACACCCAGTATTTTCAGGGCAACAATCAGCAAAAAGCCGTTGATGATAATATATGTGTTTTCCAAATGGAATCCTGTGGCATAATAGATGATAGCCGACAGACCGGTAACGCCACCAGACACAATCTGATATGGCATCAGAAAGACTGTAAACGCTACCGTATAGATGGCAAGGCCAAGGGTTATAAATAAATAGTCCTTGGCTTCGTTCCAGATGATTTTATGGTCAAAAGTCATGTTTGTTATTTACATACAATGTTCACCATACGCTTAGGGACGATGATAACCTTGATAATTTGCTTACCGTCGATGTATTTTGCTGACCGTTCATCACTCATCACGGTCTGTTCGATAGTCGTATTGTCGGCATCTGCAGCAAACTCCATTTCGAAACGGGTCTTTCCGTTAAAGGCAACACCCAGTTTCACAGAGTTTTCAACAAGGTATTTCTCATCCCATGAAGGCCATTGTGCGTCACAAACGCTTCCTTCGTTACCACCCATCTGCCAGAGTTCCTCAGCGATATGTGGTGCGAAAGGTGCAATCAGTCGAATAAGCGTATTCACTACTTCTTTGTTTTTGCATTTCATTTGTGATAGTTCGTTGATACAAATCATAAATGCCGCAATGGAAGTGTTGTAAGAGAATACCTCGATGTCTTGCGATACCTTCTTGATGAGTTTGTGCAGACTCTTCAGTTCGTCATTGGTTGGAGCGGTTGTTGTTTCCTGTGTTGCGATATAATCGCAAGATACGGAACTGCAAAGGTTCCAGAATTTCTTCAGGAAACGATGACAACCGTCGATACCGTTTGTGTCCCAAGGTTTGCTTTGTTCAACAGGACCCAGGAACATCTCGTACAGACGCAGCGTGTCGGCACCGTATTTCTCAACAATCATGTCAGGATTGACGACATTGAACATAGATTTCGACATCTTCTCTATTGCCCAACCGCAAACATATTTGCCGTCTTCCAGCACAAATTCAGCTTCCGCATATTCTGGTCGCCAAGCTTTGAAAGCCTCGATGTCGAGGATATCGTTGCTGACGATGTTTACATCCACATGAATCGGTGTAACATCTTTGTATTCCTTGCGAAGGTTGTAGGAAACAAATACAGGATGTCCTTTGGCATTGCTGGCCTCGTTGTCTCGATAAACGAAGTTACTGCGACCTTGAATCATACCTTGATTGACAAGTTTTTGGAAGGGTTCTTCCTTGACTGAAACACCGATATCGTGCAGGAACTTATTCCAGAAACGCGAGTAGATCAAATGTCCTGTGGCGTGTTCTGTTCCACCCACGTAGAGATCAACATTTTGCCAGTATTCATCGACGTCTTTGGCAACCAGCGCCTCCTCGTTGTGTGGATCCATATAGCGCAGATAGTAGGCAGATGAACCAGCAAATCCAGGCATCGTATAAAGTTCCAACGGGAAGACTTTCTTGTGGTCGATGCTGGTATTATCAACAACACAGTTATTGACCGTGTCCCAAGCCCATTTCTTCGCACGTCCCAATGGGGGTTCGCCAGTCTCCGTTGGCTCGTATTTGTCGATTTCAGGCAGCTCCAAAGGCAGACATTCCTCTGGAATCATATAAGGAAGGTTGTTCTTGTAATAAACAGGGAACGGCTCACCCCAGTAGCGTTGACGTGAGAAGATGGCATCACGCAAACGGTAGTTGACCTTTACACGACCCAGATGATGTTCCTGAACATATTTCTTGGTGGCAGCAATTGCCTCCTTGACAGTCAGTCCGTTGAGGCTGAACTTCGAGCTTGCCGAGTTGCAAACGATACCTTCTTTGGCATCATAACTCTCTACGCTCACATCAGCTCCCTCAATCAATGGGATGATAGGCAAATTGAAATGTTTGGCAAAAGCATAGTCACGACTGTCGTGAGCAGGAACAGCCATAATGGCACCCGTTCCGTATCCTGCCAAAACATAATCGCTCACCCAAATAGGAATCTTCTCATCTGTAAAGGGATTAATGGCATAACTTCCTGTAAATACACCAGTTACACGGCGGTCGCTGATACGATCGCGTTCTGTGCGCTTCTTGGTAGCAGCTACATAGTCTTCTACTTCCTGGCGATGTTCGTCGGTAGTTACTTTTTCTACATATTCACTTTCAGGCGCCAGCACCATGAAGGTAACACCAAACATCGTGTCGGCACGTGTGGTAAAGATGGTGAAATGCACGTCGCTGTCGGCCACATTGAATTCTACTTCCGTACCTTCGCTGCGACCAATCCAGTTGCGCTGGGTCTCTTTCAAAGAGTCTGTCCAATCGATGGTATCCAAACCGTCCAACAAACGCTGTGCATAAGCACTAACGCGAAGGCACCATTGACGCATCTTCTTCTGAACGACAGGGAATCCGCCACGAACGCTCACGCCGTCAACAACCTCGTCATTGGCCAAAACCGTACCCAATCCGGCACACCAGTTCACCATCGTCTCACCCAGATAGGCAATACGGTAGTTCATCAGTCGGTTTTGCTTTTCTTCTTCGCTCATACTCAACCATTCCTTAGCAGAGAACATATATTCTTCGCCACAGGCAACATCGAGATTCAGCGTTCCGTTTTCACCAAAATAACGACGCAGATCTTCTATCGGCATCGCTTTCTGCAGACGGTTGTCGTAGTAAGAGTTGAACATCTTCATAAATGCCCATTGCGTCCATTTGTAATAGATGGGTTCACAGGTACGTACTTCCCTGTCCCAATCGAAGCTGAAACCGATTTTATCCAACTGTTGACGATAGCGGTTGATGTTTTCGTTGGTCGTCTTCTCTGGGTGCTGACCCGTCTGAATAGCATACTGTTCGGCAGGAAGTCCGTAGGCATCATAACCCATCGGATTCAAAACATTGAAGCCTTGCAGCCGCTTGTAGCGAGCATAGATATCGCTGGCGATATATCCCAAGGGATGACCAACATGCAGTCCTGCTCCAGACGGATACGGGAACATGTTCAAAACATAGAACTTCTTTTTACCTTTGTCTTCAGAAACCTTGTAGGTTTGCATTTCCACCCACCGTTTCTGCCATTTCTGTTCAATCTCTTTGAAGTTGTATTCCATTGCTAATTGTATATTGATTTTTTGATTTCTGATTCAGAAAAGTACGTCCATACATCACCTTGCGCGTGGGTGCACGCGATAACAACCTGCAAAGTTAGTGGAAAAATCCGATTAAGCGAAGAAAATGAATATGTTTTTCATTTTTAAGCCTAAGGATTTTATCGAAATCAAGGACAGTTCAAAAGCAAAAAACAAAAAAAAAGCGCGAAAAATCCCAACAAACACCCTCTTATTTTGGCTATTCTTTCAAACTTTTCCGTCATCGCTTGCAAATACGCGAGTTTTGCGCGTATTCCGTGAAACAACTGTTAGTCAGCATGTTAGTTTGCGTAGCGGTTCATCCGCTATAGTCTCGCCCTTCAAAACCTATGCTTTTACCCTTTAAAAGCTATGCTTTTGGCCTTCAAAAGGTGCCCTTTTGCACTCCAAAAGCTGCCCTTTTGCAACTCAAAAGAGCCTCTTTTGCACCCGTTTTGTCCTAAAAATGTCCAATTAATCGGTATTTTTTGCGCTTCAAAAGCAAAAATTTTGGTTTCCTTTCTCTAGATTACTCAAAATTTTAGCAGGAAAAATAGGCATAAAATCTTGACAAATCAAATTCAAGGATGAAGAAAAGGTTGTCAGTTAGAATATAAAATAATGTGCTTTTGATTATTTTGTGCTCGACTTTTCGTACCTTTGCACCAAATAAGCTGATTACAAATCGAAAATAACAAAGCTAAAAACATGAAGAGACTATTGTCCTTAACACTTCTGTGTATCGTTGTTCTTGCAGCACAGGCACAAGAAAAAGCACTACAGAATCGAACACCAGTGGCCGTGATGACCAAAACAGGCGTTCTGGTATCTTGGCGTTCATTCGGAAGCGATGAATCCAATCTTGGTTTTGACGTTTATCGCGGTAGTACAAAACTCAATACCTCTTCTATCTATACCAAGACGAATTTCCTGGATAAAGACGGAAAGGCTGGCGACAGCTACACCATCAAATCGACTAAGGGTGAAGAGTTTACCGTAAAAGCTTGGGATAATATGTATAAAACCATCAAGGTGAACCGTATGCCTGCCACAAAGGATGCTTCAGGTGCACTTACTGGCCGCTATCGTCCAGATGATATCAGTATCGGCGACGTTGATGGCGACGGCGAATACGAACTCATCATCAAATGGTTTCCTGACAACCAGCGCGACTCTGGTAAGGAAGGAAAGGCTTCACCCACCTATCTTACTTGTAACAAGATGAACGGAACAGAGATGTGGCGCATCAACTTAGGTCATAATATCCGTTCAGGAAACCACACGATGACCTTCCTTGTCTATGATTTCGATAACGACGGAAAGGCAGAGATGATCTGCCGTACGGCAGCAGGCAGTATCGACGGTACTGGAAAATACGTCAGCGAGGCTGGCGACAATACCATCAAAGCAACAGATAACACGAAGACCTATCAGAATTCCAAAGGATATGTTACTGGCGGTGAGGAATTCCTGACGGTTTTTAATGGTGAAACGGGTGCTGCAATGCATACGATTTGGTACTGTCCGAACCGTGCAGGAGGAGAAAACGGTGGTGCTGCTACCATCAACAGTTTCTGGGGCGACAGCTACGGCGGTCGTGCTGAACGTTTCAACGCTGCTGTTGCCTATCTCGACGGACAGAATCCTACAGCTATTCTGCAACGAGGATATTATACGCAATGCTATATATGGGCAGTAGATTGGAACGGTACAAAACTGAAGACTCGTTGGTTGCACAAGGGTACATCAAAGACTGCATGGAGTGTTGTCGATGCTGCTGGCACAGAGTTGGCTAATGAAACCACCAATCCTGTCACATCAATGGGCAAGTCGAGTTACGGACAGGGTGTTCACGGCATCTCTATTGCCGACGTAAACGGGGATGGATTCGATGATATCTGTATCGGAAGTGCTACGATCAGACACGATGGAATACTGTTGTGTTCAACTAATTATGGTCACGGTGATGCGATTCATCTGGGCGACCTCGTTCCTAACCGTCCTGGTTTGGAAGTAATGATGCCACACGAGGAGTCTCCTTTCGGCTACGATGTACACGATGCAACGACAGGAGAAGTGCTTTTCTCTGGTACGGCAGATGCAGATACCGGACGAGGGCTTGCAGGCGACTTTATTCCTTCTCATCTGGGGTCTGAGTTCTGGTCGTCGGCAAAGGTGAGCGGAGCTAACAATAATAATATGTATGCTTGTGAAGACGGAACTGTTTTAAGTGGTAGCAAGCCTGATACCAACTTCCGCATCTACTGGACGGGCGATCCGTTTGACCAGACCTTTGATGGTCGGTATGATAGTGATACGGGTATTAGTTATCCACGAATCCGTGCTTGGAATACCAATGGTGGAAAGATTGCTACCGTTCAGGAGTTTGCTGACTATGGAAGTCCGCAGAGTTGTAACACCACAAAGGCAACGCCTTGTCTGCAAGCCGACTTCTTAGGCGACTGGCGCGAGGAACTGATAATGTGGCAGTATGAAGCCGACTGGTCGAGTCCAACGGTTACGCTGATGATATTCTCTACCCCACAGGAAACAGAATTCAAGGTGCCTTGCCTGTTGGAAGACCGTCAGTATCGCGAGGCTGTCGTTTGGCAGAATGCTTCCTACAACCAACCGCCTCATCTCTCCTACTCGTTGGCTGAGATGTTAGGTGTAGATCGTACTAACTATCAGACCCATGTGGCTTCAAACGCTCCAGAACCAACACCATTAGAGCCGCCAACGTCTGGTGAGGAGACGATGAAGACTCCTGCCACAGACAAGGGAACGGTTACAGGTATTAGCTATACAGCAGGCGCCAACGGCGAGCTGACCAATACAACAGGTAAGATTCGTACAGGCAATAACAACGAGATTGTGATTACTGTGAATGAAGGTTATGTCATCACAGGCATCACTATTACGGGTCATAGCAACAACACCTCTACTTTGGCTGACCGTAGCATTACTTTGACGGGTATCTACGTTGACGACGGTGCTTCAAGCGTGCTGTCAAGTCCTGTGATATTCCCTGGTGGTACTGCAGGAACAAGTGATGTGACGAGTTCGACGGATGGCTTCCGTGCTGCAAAAAAGATAGTGTTGAAGTTTGACAATAGCCTGATTTCAACTTACGATAAAGACCAACCTGTATCTGTTGATAACGATGACAAAGGTAAGAACAAGCAGCTCACGAATGTAACGATCACTTTCACATACGAACAGGTTCAGACAGGTATCAAGTCTGTTGAGACTATAACAATCGATGATGGCGCCATCTATAATCTGCAAGGCATGAAGGTGAAGAACCCCAAGAAGGGTATCTATATCATCAACGGCAAGAAGATGGTGATAAAATAGTAAAGATTTCATCTATCAGAAAATGGCAAAGAAAGAAAAGGGGCTTACCCCAATGATGCAGCAGTTTTTCTCGTTCAAGGATCAGTATCCTGACGCCTTGCTGCTGTTTCGTTGTGGAGACTTTTACGAAACCTATTGTGACGATGCTGTCACAGCTTCGAAAATACTTGGTATCACACTCACCAAACGTAATAACGGAGGTTCTGGTGATGTGACAGAGATGGCAGGATTCCCACATCATGCCCTTGATACATATTTGCCTAAACTGATACGAGCAGGTCGTCGCGTAGCTATCTGTGACCAGTTGGAAGATCCGAAGCTGACGAAGAAACTTGTCAAACGCGGCATCACGGAACTGGTGACACCTGGTGTTGCGATGAGCGACAATGTATTGAACTACAAGGAGAACAACTTTCTGGCAGCGGTGCATTTCGGAAAGGGTTCCTGTGGTGTGGCCTTCTTGGATATTTCTACAGGTGAATTTCTGACAGGCGAAGGCACTTATGACTATGTAGATAAACTGTTGGGAAGCTTCTCGCCGAAGGAGGTACTGTATAATCGTGACAAACGACAGGAGTATGAAAGATGGTTCGGCAGCCGTTACATCACATTCGAGATGGACGAGTGGGTGTTTACAGAACAGAGTGCACGACAAAAACTCCTGAAACATTTCGGAACGAAATCGCTGAAAGGATTTGGAGTAGATCATCTGACCAACGGCGTAATCGCTTCTGGTACCATACTCTATTATCTGGAGCAGACGCAACACACACATATCAACCACATCACTACCCTATCGCGCATCGAAGAAGAACGCTATGTAAGACTTGATAAGTTTACCATCCGTTCATTGGAACTGGTCGCACCGATGCAGGAAAGTGGTTCGTCGTTGTTGGATGTCATCGACAAGACAATCACACCGATGGGTGGACGATTGCTCAGACGATGGATGGTGTTTCCGCTGAAAGACGAGAAGCCCATCAATGAGCGTTTGGATGTCGTAGAATACTTCTTCAAACAACCTGATTTCCGTGAACTGCTGGAGGAGCAATTCCAACATATCGGCGACCTGGAACGAATCATCTCGAAAGTAGCTGTTGGACGGGTGTCACCGCGTGAAGTCGTCCAACTGAAAAATGCCTTGCTGGCTTTGCAACCAGTCAAGGAGGCTTGTATGGCTACGAATCATCCAGCGCTTCAGCACATAGGCAATCAGATACAGTTGTGCGAAGAGATTCGCGACCGTATAGCACGGGAGATACAGAATGATCCACCACAACTGGTAGCAAAAGGAAATGTCATCGCTAACGGTTTTCATGCTGAACTGGATGACTTGCGCGAAATTTCCAGCAACGGAAAGGCTTATCTTTTGCAGATTCAACAACGGGAAATAGAACAAACGGGCATCTCTTCTCTGAAGGTGGGATACAACAATGTATTCGGCTATTACCTGGAAGTGCGCAATACTTATAAAGATCAGGTGCCGCAAGAATGGATTCGTAAACAGACATTGGCGCAGGCAGAACGTTATATCACTCAGGAACTGAAGGAATATGAAGAGAAAATCATGGGGGCAGAGGAGAAAATCCTCGCTTTGGAAGAACGGCTGTTCAATGAATTGGTCATCGCCATCCAGCAATATATTCCTCAGATTCAGACAAACGCGAATGCTGTTGCACGTTTGGATTGCTTGTTGTCGTTTGCACAGGTAGCGGAAGAAAACCATTATATCCGGCCACAGATTGAAGCCAGCGATGTACTGGATATCAAACAGGGAAGACATGCGGTCATAGAGCAACAGCTGCCTGTTGGCGAACGTTATGTGCCGAACGATATTTACTTGGACAACAAGAAACAACAGATTATCATCATCACAGGACCGAATATGGCTGGTAAATCCGCGCTGCTGCGCCAAACAGCACTCATCGTACTGATGACCCAGATTGGCTGTTTCGTGCCCGCAGAGAGCGCGAAAATCGGTATGGTGGACAAAATATTCACCCGTGTTGGTGCCAGCGACAATATTTCGTTAGGCGAATCAACATTTATGGTGGAGATGACGGAGGCCGCCAACATCCTGAATAATGTGACTCCACACTCTCTGGTTCTGTTTGACGAACTGGGACGCGGCACTTCTACCTACGATGGAATCAGTATCGCCTGGGCTATCGTGGAATACTTGCATGAACAACCGAAAGCACAGGCACGTACTTTGTTTGCGACTCACTATCATGAACTGAACGAGATGGAGAAAAATTTCCAGCGAGTAAAAAACTATAATGTTAGTGTCAAGGAGGTTGACGGAAAGGTTATCTTCCTCCGTCGTTTGGAACGTGGAGGCTCAGAACATTCGTTTGGTATTCATGTGGCTGAAATCGCAGGTATGCCTCGTTCTATTGTCAAACGGGCGAATGTGGTGTTAAGACAATTGGAAACAGACAATGCACAAGTTGGCACAGTGGGCAAACCGTCGGCAAAAACCATAGAAGAGTCGCGTGAAGGAATGCAGTTGTCGTTCTTCCAATTAGACGACCCTGTACTCAGTCAGATCCGTGATGAGATATTAGGATTGGATATCAACAACCTGACTCCCGTTGAGGCTCTCAATAAACTCAACGACATCAAGAAAATCGTTTCAGGGAAATAAAATAAGGAGGTCGCTTGACCTCCTTTAATATTACTCTTTACCTCTTCAAAAGTCTCCCCCTCAGGGGGGAGATTTAGAGGGGGCTTCCTCTTACTTCTTTGCAATATTATAGTTCAGGTATTTGGTATTACCTGTAATATCTTCTATGACCTCAATGAATGGTGGAAATTTCACATCTTCATGTTTGGCAACACCTTTCGTTTCAAGAATAATAAGGTCTTTAATGGGTTCCAGATAGGTATCAAGCTCAAAGAACTGTCCTTTCCAAATGAAACTCTTGCGCAGTTTATGAATGGTATGACGATAAGGGTCTGCCTGCTGAAGCAATGAAACATAGAGATTGCTGCTGACAGGACGTTCGGTCTCAATGCTTTCTGTATCGGAGATGCGACGCTTGGTCTTATGGATATATACTTTCTTTCCTCGCCAGTCGCGTTTGCGAAGACGAATCTCACAATCGGGTTCTGCAACAAGGTAGGTTTGGGTGATATCGCTTTCCATCGTATCGGGCAACTCACCAGTGATACGGACAATATATTTCCGCTCTTCTTCAATGGGTTGCGGCAATCCGAGTACATTGCTGATTTCCTTAAGCACACGGAGAAGCTTCGCATCAAAGTCGTCTTGGTTATTGATAACTCGCAGATGAGGATGACCAGACCACGCCTTGATGACTTTCTTATCCAGTTCACGGGCGATACGAAGACCTTCTTCATTCATCTGTTCATAGCGAACGGCATTGGTGGCGGTGGTATAGTATTGTTCTGCACCATCAGCAGCACTCACCAAATGCAGCACGGCATCATAACGGGCACGCAGTTTTGTGGTATTGGTACCAGCCATCGACGTTATCTCTTCCCACATCTCTGGCGAAATATAGGCAGAAACATCCAACGTTCCTCGATCGCAGACAATCAATGTGGGCTTGGTGCAGGTCTCTGCCAGACGGGTAAAGGTATCTTCAAGTGCCAATTGGGTTTCCAAAATGGCGCGTTCGCCCTCATAATACAGTTCTGGATTCTTGGTCAGATAGCTCCAACCAGCCTGACTGTAGAGCGTGGGTACTTCTGGAACGGTGAAAACCTTATATCCCAAATTGGAAAAGTGGTCAACAATTCTAACCAAAGCGGTTGTCTTTCCTGCACAGGGACCGCCTGTCAATACGATTTTCGTGATCTTATTCATGATTGATGGATAAATAGTGTGTACAACTTCATCATTTAGCCTACCCTATCTACTCCCCTCTCCTTGCGAGAGGGGTTTGGGGGTGAGGCTCCTTATCATACATACGACCCCAAGGATGATAAACGGAATACTGAGCAGTTGTCCCATATTGAAAATCATACCTGATTCGAAGTCAACTTGTATCTCTTTCGTGTATTCGATGAAGAAGCGGAATGTGAATATCAGCGTCAGACAAAGCCCAAAGAAAAAGCCTGTCCCTACTCCTCCTTTACCTACTCCTCTTTTATAGATCCACCATCCTATAAAGAAGAAACAGAGATAGGCAATAGCTTCATAGAGCTGTCCAGGATGACGAGGTTCGTGGGCAAATGCTGGGTCTCCGTTCGCAAAGATAAATGCCCAGGGGACATCCGTCACCTTGCCGACAATCTCACTGTTCATCAGGTTTCCCAAACGGATAAAGCAGGCGGTGATAGGTGTGGCGATAGCAATATTGTCAAGAACCGTCCACAGCTTCACGCCAGTCTTGCGGCAATACAGCCACAAGGCAATCATCAAACCGATAGTGCCTCCGTGCGAAGCTAATCCAGTATAGCCAGTATATTTCCACGAACCATCAGGGAATATATGAATGGGGATGAAAATCTGGAGTACGCGCTGCCAACTGCTGAGCCATACTTCTGGTTCATAAAAGAGACAATGTCCCAATCGTGCACCAATAAGGATACCCAAGAAGCAGTAAATGAACAGCGGGTCGAAGAGTTCGTCCTTAATCTTCTGTTCCTTATACAACTTTTTCACGATAAAGATTGCCAGCACAATACCGATGAGCCAACATAATCCATACCAGCGCACTCCAAAACTGCCGATGTGGAAAAATACCTCATTCGGCGCCCAGTAGATATACAGGAGTTCATAGTTCATAGTTAAAGCTTTTATACATTAAATCTGAAATGCATGATATCACCATCCTGTACCACATATTCCTTGCCTTCAATACCCATCTTTCCGGCCTCACGGACGGCAGCTTCAGAACCGTATTGGATATAGTCGTCGTATTTAATGACTTCAGCACGGATGAATCCTTTCTCGAAATCGGTATGGATGACACCAGCACATTGAGGAGCCTTCCAGCCTTTATGATAGGTCCATGCCTTTACCTCCATCTCACCAGCGGTGATGAAGGTCTGCAGATTCAACAACGAATAGGCTTTCTTAATCAAGCGGTTTACACCACTCTCTTCCAAACCCAACTCGTCCAAGAACATCTGTTTGTCTTCGTATGACTCCAATTCGGCAATATCTTCTTCTGTCTTGGCTGCGATAATCATCGTCTCTGCACCCTCTTCAGCGGCAATCTCCTCTACCCTCTTCGAGTATTCATTGCCCGTCTTGGCAGAACTTTCATCTACATTGCAGACATAGAGAACAGGCTTGGTGGTCAGCAGGAATAAATCGTGGGCAGCCTTCTGCTCTTCTTTGCTTTCAAACTCGACCACACGGGCATTCTTGCCTTGTTCCAATACATCCTTATATGCTTCTAAAACAGTAACCAGAACTTTTGCATCTTTGTTGCCGGCAGCGGCCATCTTCTGTTGTTTGGCCAACTGTCCTTCAATGGTTTCCAAATCTTTCAACTGCAATTCCGTATCGATAATCTCCTTGTCGCGTATCGGATCGATGGTGCCATCAACGTGTGTGATGTTGTCATCATCGAAACAACGTAATACGTGGATGATGGCATCCGTCTCACGGATGTTACCCAAGAACTTGTTACCCAGACCTTCACCCTTTGAAGCGCCCTTCACCAAACCGGCGATATCAACAATTTCACATGTTGCAGGAACGATTCTACCAGGATGAACCAGCTCGGCAAGCTTCGTCAGACGCTCATCAGGAACGGTGATGACACCCACATTCGGTTCTATCGTACAAAAAGGAAAGTTTGCTGCCTGAGCTTTAGCACTCGACAGACAATTAAACAACGTGGACTTACCTACATTCGGCAGTCCTACAATACCACATTTTAATGCCATTATCTATAAACGTTTATATCTTCATTCATGCCCCAAAAGGGCAGGATTCACATTTCTGGTTGCAAAATTACAAATTTTGTTTGAAATGATGGCACAATCACCCAATTATGTTTAGTGCGCTTCCAGCCAGTTGGTGCCCCAGCCGCAGTCGGCGACGAGGGGAACGGAGAGGTGGTAGGCGTTTTGCATCTCTTCCAAAACGATAGCCTCTACCCTACTCTTCTCCTCAGGATAGACGCTGAAGTTGAGTTCGTCGTGTACCTGAAGAATCATCTTTGAACGGATACCTTCTTGTTTGAAACGGTTGAAGATGCGCACCATTGCCACTTTGATGATATCTGCTGCAGAACCTTGTATCGGTGCATTGATGGCATTGCGCTCAGCAAAACCACGAACAGTAGCATTACGCGACAGAATATCAGGCAGATAGCGCCGACGGTGGAAAATGGTTTCCGCATAGCCTTTCTCTCGAACGGTTTCCTTCGAACGCTCCATATAGTCGTGAACTTGTGGGAAAGTTTGGAAGAATCCATCTATCAGCTGTTTTGCTTCAGCACGTTCAATGTCGAGACGCTCAGACAAACCGAAGACGGTAATGCCATAGATAATACCGAAATTAGCACGTTTCGATTTGGTTCGTTCGTCACGCGTCACCTCATCGATACCTTTCTTATAAATGGTGGAGGCCGTCGCAGCGTGAATGTCATAACCCTTACGGAAGGCTTTCATCATATTTTCATCTTGTGAGAGATGTGCCATCACGCGCAGTTCAATCTGACTGTAGTCGGCTGAAAAAAACAAACAATCTTTTTCTGGTATGAAACATTTTCTGATTTCCTTTCCATCTTCTCCACGAACGGGGATATTCTGTAGGTTCGGATCACTACTGGAGAGGCGACCCGTGGCCGTCACCGTCTGGTTAAACGACGTGTGTATGTGTCCTGTTTGTGGGTTGATAAGCTTTGGTAACGCATCTACATAAGTGCCAAGAAGCTTCTTTAATCCCCTGAAATTCAGAATATCATCAACGATAGGATGCTTGTGCCGCAATTGTTGCAAAACTTCTTCACTGGTCACATACTGACCCTTCTTTGTTTTCTTTGGTTTTTCGATAATCTGCATCTTACCAAAGAGAATATCTCCTACTTGCTTGGGGGATGAGATATTAAACTCTTCGCCAGCCAGTTCATAGATGTGTCGTTCTATCTCGATAAGTCTTTCAGTGAAAAGTCTTGACGTTTCTTTTAATGATTCTGTATCTATCAACACACCGTTCATTTCCATTTCTGCCAAAACAGGTACCAACGGCATCTCTATTTCGTAGAACAATGATTCTACGTTTGCTTCCTTGAGCTTGGGTTCCAGAATGTTTTTCAGTTTCAATGTGATGTCGGCATCTTCTGCAGCATACTCGTAAACCTGAGTAGGGGAGAGGCTGCGCATCGAACGTTGGTTCTTTCCTTTGGGACCGATCAGCTCATCAATATGAATGGTTTGGTAGTTCAGATACACCTCCGCCATATAATCCATATTGTGACGAAGTTCTGGTTGGATGAGATAATGAGCTATCATGGTGTCGAAAAGTTGTCCTTTCAAGTTGATACCATATTTCATCAAGACCTCTAAATCATATTTGATATTTTGTCCAACTTTCATGATTGACTCGTTTTCATAAACCGGTCGGAAAAGTTCGACAACTTTTTGGGCTTCTTCATGATTTTCTGGAACAGGTACATAAAATGCCTTCGATTCTTCGACGGAAAAGCTCAAACCAACCAATTCTGCCTCAATTGGACTTGTTGAGGTGGTTTCCGTGTCTAAACTGAGAATTTCTTTTGTAAGAAAATAATCACAAAGTTCGCGCATATCATGCTCATTTTCAACGAGTTTATATTCATGCGGAACGGATTTTATGGTCTCAAAACTCGAATTTTTGGAGGTTTCTGGACTCTCGGACGCAAATAATCCAAACAAATCGAGCTGTCCATTAACGGGTTTTTGCACCGTTTCAACTTTTTTAAGAAACTTGTTGGCAAGCGTCTTAAATTCCAAATCGGTGAATAGGGTAGAGAGTTTTGCCTCATCAGGGTCACTTACTTTCAATTCATCAAGATTCAGTTCGACAGGAACATCTGTTCGGATGGTGGCGAGGAACTTCGACATCTTGATATCGTCGATCGCATTTTCTACTTTCTCACGTAATTTTCCTTTCACCTGATCGGTATGGTCCAACAGGTTGTCGATGTTGCCAAATTCGTTGATTAGTTTCACGGCAGTCTTTTCTCCCACACCAGGACAGCCGGGGAAGTTATCAGAACTGTCACCCATCAATGCCAGAAGGTCGATTACCTGATTGGTATTTTCGATGCCATATTTTTCACAAACCTCTTTCGGTCCCATCTTTTCGTAACCGCCACCGTGTCGTGGACGGAATTGGAATACATTATCACGTACCAACTGACCATAATCTTTGTCTGGTGTCAGCATGTATGTTTCAACACCACTCGCACCAGCTTTTAATGCCAAAGTGCCGATTACATCGTCTGCTTCGAAGCCGTCAACCTGAAGAATAGGGATGTGGAATGCACTCAGAAGTTCTTTGATAATAGGTATAGAGGCGCGGATATCTTCTGGTGTTTCTTCGCGTTGTGCTTTATATTCAGGAAAAGCATCATGACGGAAGGTTTTCCCGTGATCGAAAGCAACACCGATATGTGTCGGATTCTCTTTGGAGAGTATCTCGTGGAGGGTGTTGCAGAAGCCCAGAATAGCTGATGTATTCAGACCTTTGGAGTTGATACGCGGGTTCTTGATAAAGGCATAATAAGACCGATAAATCAGTGCGTAAGCGTCAAATAAAAACAGTTTGTCCATCTTAATTCGGTTTTGAATGCGTAAAATTACGAAAATTTTGGCATATTTCCCGATAAAATGCTTAAATTTGTCACAAATTTCAAGAAAACATGGATTTTCCTTCTCAGATTATAGAACCAATAGAAGCAGAATTGTCTGAATTCACCGAACTATTCAACACCGCGTTGTCTCACGAAGAAGGTTTGTTATCGCAAGCACTTCAGCATATTAGACAGCGAGGTGGCAAGCGTATGCGTCCTATCCTTATCTTGTTGTTGGCAAAGAGTTTCGGACAGATAACAAAAGTAACACAGCATGCCGCTGTTGGTTTGGAACTGTTACACACGGCTTCTTTAGTGCATGATGATGTTGTTGACGAAAGTGATGAACGTCGTGGACAGGCTTCCGTAAATGCTAACTATGATAATAAGGTGGCTGTTTTAGTGGGTGATTACATTCTTTCTACAGCCTTGTTGTCAGTTTCTTATACCCATTCAGATCGCATAGTACGTGATATGGCACAGTTGGGCCGTACGCTTTCAGATGGTGAAATCCTTCAACTGACGAATATCAGCCGTAAAGATATATCTGAAGAGGATTATTTACAGGTTATCAAGCGTAAGACAGCAGCGTTGTTTGAAACTTGCGCAGGTATTGGAGCGTTGTCGGCAGGGGCCTCTGAAGAAGATGTCCAGCAGGCTCGGAAATTTGGTCAGAATATCGGTATGATTTTCCAGATTCGTGACGATATCTTCGACTACTATGATTCTAATGAAATAGGTAAACCTACAGGCAATGATATGGCTGAAGGTAAGTTGACGTTGCCCGTTATTTATGCGCTTACTCATGAACATGATGATGCAATGAATCAGCTTGCAAAGAAAGTAAAACAGGGCACGATAACTTCCGAAGAAATCGCTATTTTAGTTCAATTTGCGAAAGAAAAGGGTGGTATTGCTTATGCAGAACAGCGGATGCGTGATTTTCATCATGATGCTCAGCGGTTTATAGATACACGCATACGAGATGCTACGATGCGCCAATCGCTTCAAGCCTATTTGGATTATGTCATACAACGAAGTTTGTAGATTTATTCGAACATAAAAAATCGGCTATGTAAGTTGCTTGCATAGCCGATTTTGTTTGATAGAATAGGGTAGGAGATTAGAAGAACTTCACTTCTTTTCCTTCCAGATCGCTTAGAATGAGGTTGGCCAAACGGCTGGTGCCCAAGCGGAAATAGTAGTTGGTGAGCCATTTTTCGCCCAGGACCTCTTTAACGATGGTGTAGTAGGTCAATGCATCCGTTACGGTATTGATGCCGCCAGCGGGCTTTAAACCAATCATTATGCCGGTTTCATCGTAGTATTCCTTAATAGCCTGACACATGATATATACCGCTTCAGGTGTTGCACTAACCTTTTCCTTACCTGTTGAGGTCTTGATATAGTCAGCACCAGCATACATAGACAGGAGAGATGCAATCTTAATTTCTGATCCGTTGCGCAGGTCGCCAGTTTCCAGAATCACCTTCATCGGCACGTCGCCGCAGGCAGCTTTCTGCTCCTGGATTTCCTCGCAGACGGTCTCATAGTCACCAGCAAGGAATTCACCGACATGCATCACGATATCAACGTTTGTAGCACCATCACGAATAGCCATAGCTGTTTCTGCTACTTTGATTTCCAAAAGTGCCTGTGAGGAAGGGAAGGCACCGCTGACAACGGTTGGAATAACGCCATCTACTTCGAGTGACTGAGCCACGAGTTTAGCGAAACGAGGGTAGGTTACGACGGTTGCTACATGCGGCATAGCAGGATATTCGTGAGCAAACTTGTTGACCTTTTCAACCAGTTGCAGTACACTCTCTGCTGAATCGACGGTAGTAAGGGTCGTCAGACAGATGCTACCAAACATGAAGCGTTTTACCTCATCGGTGTTGTTCTCTGGTACTTTCTCTTCAATAATTTTCTTCACTGCTGCAGCAACTTCTGCATCGTTAACTTCGCAGTTGTACTTGCTAAGAGCCTGTTCAATCTTGCTCTTCCACTCTTTTTCTGCCATAATACTAAGGTTTTAAGTTACTAATACTGATTTTATTTAAGTTTCTCATTATTTAAATGCCTGGTTTTATCGCGTTTTGTTTTCTTTTCAAAGCTTTTCTTTAACTCTTCCGTTAGGTCGATGCCCGTTTGATTAGCCAAACAAATCAGCACCCATAGCACATCGGCCATCTCTTCACCAAGGTTAGGCTGTTCACCCGCTTTAAAACTCTGATCGCCATATTGTCGGGCAATGACGCGCGCCAATTCACCCACTTCTTCTGTTAATACAGCCATATTCGTGAGTTCAGAGAAATAGCGGACACCATATTCGTGAATCCACTGATCTACTTGCTGTTGCGCTTCTTTGATTGTCATTTTATTTATCTATCTATCGTTTTTTGCTCCCTCCCTTAACAGGGAGGGGTAGGGGTGGGTCTCCTATTCCTTATTCTTTGTATCCATACAGATGGTTACAGGTCCGTCGTTAAGCAGTTCCACCTTCATATCAGCGCCAAATTCTCCTGTACCGATGTCTTTACCCGTTTCCTCACGGAGTTTCTGACAGAAATACTCGTATAACGGGATGGATATTTCGTGTTTGGCAGCATGGATATAGCTGGGACGGTTACCTTTCTTATAGCTCGCCAGCAGTGTAAACTGGCTAATGGCGAGTATTTCTCCGTCAACATCCATGATACTGCGGTTCATCACACCATTCTCATCGTCGAAGACGCGCAATCCAGCCACCTTCTTCACAAGCCAGTCTGCGTCTTCCTTTGTGTCCCCATCGGCAACGCCCAACAACAGCAGAAAGCCATTTCCGATCTGGCTTTTTACGCTTCCGTTAATGGTTACGCTGGCATGTGTGACTCTTTGTATCACGATTTTCATGGCTTCATCAATGTTTCTCAGTTTACAAAGATACGATAATTATTTGATATCCAAATCATTTGGATGAAAAAATTGATAGACAACTTTTCCTTTTGATTCTCCAATAATAGATATAAGTGTTTGTAAATCAGCGTTTTGTATGCGTTTCACGCTCTTTAATTTCTTGATGAGTTCCTCCTGTGTCTTGGGACCGATGCCTTTCATCTCGTCTAAGACGGAGTGTAAGGCATGTTTAGACCTTTTATCACGATGGAATGATATCGCGTAGCGGTGTACTTCGTCCTGAATATGTGTCAGCAGATGAAACAGCTCGCTATCGGTTTTTAATCCTACGACTTGTGGCGGAAATCCGTACAACAGTTCATTGGTTCTATGACGATTATCTTTGGCTAATCCAGCAATCGGAATAGACAGCTTTAATTGATTTTCGACAACCTCTCTTACCACGTTCATTTGTCCGATTCCGCCATCTGTGATAATCAAATCGGGTAGGGGAGTGCCCTCTTCAATCATTCGGCTATAGCGCCTTCCCACAACCTCCTGCATACTGGCATAATCATCGGGACCCTCAACAGTTTTGATTATGTATTTGCGGTAGTCCTTTTTCGATGGTTTCATCCCTTTAAAGACAACGCATCCTGCAACAGCATCTGTACCGGATATATTGGAATTATCAAAACATTCGATATGATAAGGTAGTTTGGGAAGATGTAGTTTCTCTTGCAATTCCTTCATCAATCGAGTTTGTTTCTGTTCAGGATTCAGCTTTTCTGCCTGTTTTAATCGGTCGAACTTATATTGTTTACCATTCATTTCTGATAATTCCAACAACTTCTTCTTGTCACCTCTTTGTGGAATCAGGAAGGTAACGTCTTTCAGTTTCCATTCCATTTCAAACGGAACAATCAACTCTTTCGCATCACTATGGAAGCGTTTTCGTATTTCTGGAATAGCAACCGTCAGGAGTTCTTCATCCGTTTCTTCGAGTTTTCGTTTGTATTCAAAAGTAAAACTCTGATTGATGGCTCCGTTTTTAACGTGTATGTAATTGATGTATGCGTTCTTTTGAATATCATCATCGGTGATACTGAAAACATCAACATCATCGATCGTATGGCTAACAACCTCACTTTTAGCTACGAAATTTTCGAGTAAATGGTATCGTTTCTTTAGGATTTCGGCTTCTTCAAACTGCAGTTCTTCCGCTTTTTTCTGCATTTCTTGAAAGATTGCTTTCCCGATTTCTCTGGTATTTCCTTTCAGGATTTCTCTTGCTTGCGCGATATTCCGCTGATAATCTTCATAACTTTGTTTGTTGATACACGGACCTTCACAGTTATGAATATGATATTCCAAGCAGGCTTTGTATTTTCCTTGTTCGATTCCTTCTTTTGTAATTGGAAAACTACAAGAACGCGGTTTATATAATTTCTGTATCAATTCCAGAATGGCGTACATTGAACCAATATGACTATACGGTCCATAATATGTACCGGTTTTTTTATGAATCGTTCTGGTTTTGAAAATACGTGGATAATATTCTTTTGTGATACAAATGCTGGGATAGGTTTTTCCGTCTTTCAGCAAAACGTTGTATTTGGGTTGGTATTGTTTAATCAATTCGTTTTCTATCAACAATGCATCTTCTTCTGAATTGACAATCGAATAACTAATATCCCAAATCTTGCTAACCAGCACTTTTGTTTTAAACCGATCAACCTCTTTATGGAAATACGACGACACACGGTTCTTTAAGTCCTTTGCTTTCCCTACATAAATGATGGTGTGGTTTTCATCATAATATTGATAGGTGCCTGGCTTATGCGGTAAACTTGCTACAATGTTTCGCAAGTGTGCCAACCGTTTGTCGTCGTCTTCCCGTTTCATCTTAATTCCTTTGTTTAAAGGTGTTTTCGAAGTTTTTGTTTCACGTGGAACAAATGAATTCCCTCGTTGTCGAGGGGATAGTAGCTGAGTTGTTTTCTTTCTTATGTCGTGATCAAGGTGGTAACTTCTACGCCATCAAATTCATCTCTTCCGTGCAATCCTTCATCCGTGATTTCGATAATGAAGTTGATATATATTTTCTTTGGATGGAAATTTTGAACCAGTTTGTAAGCTGCTTTTGCTGTTCCGCCAGTAGCTAATAAGTCGTCGTGAATCAAAACAACATCTTCTGGAGTGATGGAGTCGATGTGCATTTCAATCGTATCGACACCATATTCTTTCGAGAATGACTCCTTGATGGTGGTGTAGGGGAGCTTTCCTGGTTTTCTGGCTAAGACGACACCGCAACCCAAGCGGGTGGCTAATGCACTTGCCATAATAAAGCCGCGACTCTCTATACCCACAATCTTGGTGATGCCTTTATCCTTGTATAGTTCATAAAGGGCATCTGTCATTTCTTTTAAACACTCGCCATTCTGGTAGAGGGTTGTCACATCTCTGAAATTGATTCCCTTTTGTGGAAAATCGGGAATGCATCTAAGGTTGTCTAATAGTAACTGCTTGTTCATTTTCAGTAAGTTATAGATGGTTAAACATGATATTTGTTTCACGTGAAACATCTGCATGATTAGTAGCAGATGTGTATTGTCATGCGGATGATTATCGTCTGAGTAACACCAGCAGCACATTGATGTCACTTGGGCTTACACCCGGAATGCGGCTTGCCTGAGCGATGGTCTCTGGTTGAATACGTTCCAGCTTCTGTCGGCATTCTGTTGACAGGTCGTGGATGCTTGCATAATTGAAGCGTCCTTTGATTTTGATATCTTCCAGACGGTGCATCTTCTCAGCGAAGAGTCGTTCGCGATCGATATACCCTTTGTATTTCAGTTTGATTTCTGCTGCTTCTGCAATTTCTTCCGTCCTGTTGGGTGATGCAAGCAACACCTCTTTTAATATGGGTAGCTGTTCGCTGAGGTTTTGGAAGTTTACTTGCGGACGTGCAATCAGGTCTGTAATCTTTACCGATCCGTGGAGTGGGGTAGTGCCCAATGCCTCCAGATAGCCGTTGATATATTTGGGTTTGACGGATGTTTGTTCACAGAATTGGATAATCTGGTCAATCCGTTCCTTCTTCTCTATCCACCAGTCGTAGCGTTTGCGACTGGCAAGACCTATCTGATAGGCACGTTCTGTCAGTCGTGCGTCAGCATCGTCTTGACGCAACAGGATTCTGAATTCCGCTCTGGAGGTAAACATTCTATAAGGTTCGTCAACACCTTTGGTTACCAAGTCGTCGATAAGCACACCTATATACGACTCGTCTCGCTTCATCACGAAGGTCGCATCTGTTGTCGTGCTGGCGCCGCCAGCAGCACCAGCGTACAGTGCAGCATTGATGCCCGCCACAGTACCTTGTCCGCCTGCTTCCTCATAGCCTGTTGTTCCGTTTACCTGACCAGCAAAGAAGAGACCGTCAACAACCTTCGACTCCAGTGTATGCTTCAGTTGCGTGGGGTCGAAATAGTCGTATTCTATCGCATAACCAGGACGGTATATCTTTGCATCGCGAAGGGCGGGAATATGGTGAATGGCATTCAGCTGCACATCGATAGGCATACTGGAAGAGAAACCATTCAGATACATCTCGTTGGTATCGGTACCTTCTGGTTCTAAAAACAGCGGATGCTGGTCTTTATCAGGGAAAGTCACCAGCTTCGTCTCGATGCTGGGACAGTAGCGAGGTCCTGTACTTTGAATCTGTCCGTTGAAGAGGGGAGAGTCTGCGAGTCCTCCCCGTAGCGTGTCGTGAACAGCCTTGTTCGTATAGCAGGTCCAACAGGGCAGTTGTTTCAGCACCCGATGGGGTCCCATATACGAAAACTGGTGATAGTCGCTTTCTCCTTCCTGTATCTCAAGGTCTTCAAAGTGTACAGATTTTTTATCAATTCTAACAGGTGTTCCCGTCTTCATTCTACTGGTTGTAATGCCATGAACGGTAATACTTTCTGTAAAGTTTCTTACTGTAGGCTCTGCAATTCGTCCACCAGGAATCTGCTTGCGTCCAACGTGTAACAAACCATTCAGGAACGTGCCTGCGGTGATGACAATACTTTTGGCTTGTAACTCTACTCCCCAGATGGTTTTCACGCCGATGACGCGTTTTTGTTGTTGCACTGTTTCAACCAGAAGCTCTTCTGCCTGGTCTTGCCAGATATCGAGGTTTTCTGTTTGGTCGAGCACACGGCGCCATTCCCAGATAAATTTCTCGCGGTCGCATTGGGCACGCGGACTCCATACAGCAGGTCCTTTTGAGCGGTTTAGCATACGAAACTGTATCGCTGTGGCATCTGTCACCAGTCCCATATAGCCGCCCAAGGCATCTATTTCGCGCACAATCTGTCCTTTGGCAATGCCGCCTACAGCGGGATTGCACGACATCTGTGCGATCTTGTTCATGTCCATCGTCACCAGACAGGTCTTCGCCCCCATGTTGGCAGCAGCAGTAGCTGCTTCACAGCCGGCGTGACCTCCTCCGATTACCAATACATCGTATTTCAGAATCATAATCTGTGCAAAAATACAAAATCTTTTGTAAATACCTCCAAACAACCAAGATTTTTTAAAACAACTACGACTTTAAGGCGAAACCCTAAAGTCGTTGTATGTGGAGCATACGAGACTCGAACTCGTCACCTCTTGACTGCCAGTCAAACGCTCTAGCCAGATGAGCTAATGCCCCTTTCCGGCGACAAAGATACGATTAAATGAGAACAAAACAAAAAAAATAACGATTTTTTTTGTTTTGTCGAATGATAGTATCTTCGAGGCGCAGCCTCAAAGATAGTGCAAATATTAGAATTATTTTCATTTCCGAGATGCAGCCTATCTTCGAAGCGAAGCTTCAAAGGTACGATCCGCTCACTCCCCCCTCACAGGTTTGAGGGTGAAGATGAAAGTTTTATCACCATAGTGTATGCGGTGCTTCTCCAGCGGTGGTTCTCCCCAACTGTTGATGCCGCCGACTCCCGCATGTTCGCTGTCGATGAACAGATTGGTATAGCGGGAAGGCTGCAGGTCGGTAGGATGGCGCTGGTCTTTCTGCTTTCCATCGTCGAGCTGCTCTTGGTCGTAATGCAGGGCAGAGGCATAGAAGGATGGTTTGTCTTGTGCACGAACGAGGATACCTGTACCGTTGGCATCAACTTGCTGCCACCAACGGATATCGCTCTTCGTGCCTGTTTCCTGCGGACGGATGTAGGGATAGAATTGTTCGTCGGCGGACTGCTGGTAGATACCGAGCAACTGGGACACATGACGGTCGATATAGTTTTCTACGGGTCCGCGACCATAATATTTGCTCTGGTCCATCGTATAGGGCAACTGCATCACCATACCGAAGCGGAACAGGTCGGGAACAGCTTGCTGGTCGGAGGCCTTCAACTGCTCGGTGACCATCATCTCACCGTTTTCCGACAGCTCATAGGTGAGGGTGAGCAGGGAGGCGGTTTCGGGCATGTTGTAAACGGCCACGACTTTTTGACGGAAGCCGGATATCTTTTCCAGATAAAGGTCGGTGAGTTCGAGCTTCGGCTGTTTCCACACACCATTCTTCTGCTGCAGACCGGCACCCATATCATTGTCGGTAGGTGCCCGCCAGAAGTTCGGTTTGAGCGTTCCTCCCTGTCCTAACAGCTGCTGATGGTTGTACTCCCACGACTGCAGGAAACCTGTTTGTTTCGAGAAAACGAGCGTGAAAGTGGCCTCTTTTGTCGCATCGCCGCCGCTGACGACCAACGCTTCGTCTTTAGCAGAAGGTCTGTACTTCGGTTCTGCGGTTTTCCATAAGGGTACGTCGGGGCGTTTTTTCATGATGTCGCCAAACCGCTGAATGGGCAACTGGGCATAGGCTACGAGTTGTCCTTTTTCCATCAGCGGCTCTGCTTCTTTCAGTCGGAACTCGATGTTCAGGAAGGGTTCTCCGAAGAACACGAACTCATCGAAGGGTACTGCTATCTCTGCTGTCTGTTGTGGCGCAATGTCAAGATGGTCGATGGTGCCGCTGCCCTGTGGCTCTCCGTCGCACACCAGCGTCCATTCCATCTGGATATTGCTGAGGTCGCGGAAGAAGTTCTCGTTCTTTACGTGTACAGTACCTTTGTTTGCATTCACCGACGTTACCCAGATGTTCTGATAGCAGTAGCCCACCTCATACATCTGCGGACTCGGCACACGATCGGGCGAAACGAGTCCGTTGCAGTTGAAATTATTGTCTGACGGGTCGTAGTCGTTGTAGTCGCCGCCATAGGTGTATTCTATATGCGGATAGATGGCGGACATGCCTTCCAACGAAAGGTGTCGTTTGATTTGTGCGAGCTGCGACTGCTGCTCTGTGGTGAGCGGCTGGCGGTGCAAGCCCTGATCGACGAAGTCCCAGATGAAGCCTCCCTGGTATTTCGGATATTGCCGTATCAGGTCCCAATAGTCTTTGAGACCACCCGATGAGTTGCCCATTGCATGACTGTATTCACATTGTATCAGCGGTCGCTGGTCTTCGGGTGCCGATGAAGTGGCATATTTCTCGCACTCTTCGTGACTCATATACATCGGACAGAAGATATCGGTGTTGGGTCCTTTACGGGTGGGATGGAACTGAATAGGCCGACTCTTGTCCTGCGAACGAATCCAGTCGAAGACGGCGGTGAAGTTCGGCCCGTCAACGGTCTCGTTGCCCATACTCCACGTGATGATGCTGGGGTGATTGTATTTCGATGCCACATGGTGCTGATTGCGCTCCATAATCTGACGGGCAAACTGCGGTTTCTTTGCTTCCGATGTGTCTTTGTAGCCGAAACCATGACTCTCTACGTTCGCTTCCGAACAGACATACAGTCCGTATTCGTCGCAGAGGTCGTACCATTGTGGGTCGTTGGGATAGTGGCTGGTACGCACCGCATTGATATTGAACTGTTTCATCAACCGGATGTCCTCTATCATGCGTTCCCGACTGACGAGATATGCACCATCGGGGTCCATCTCGTGACGGTCAACACCCTTGATGAGGATGGGTTGCCCGTTGACCAACAGCTGATGGTCTTTGATTTCCACACGGCGGAAGCCCACTTTCTGCGAAATGGTTTCAAGCACCTGCTTGCCTTTCTTGACGGTGGTGACCAATGTATATAGATAAGGTGTCTCTGCCGACCACTTGTTGCAATTGGGAAGTGTGAATTGAGAATTGAGAATTTGCTCCTTCGTTCCCACGTTCCTTCGTTCCCTCGTTCCCACTTTCCTTCGTTCCTTCGTTCCCACGTTCCTTCGTTCCTTCGCTCCCACTTTCTTCCCCTCCGCATCATAGAGCGTATGCTCGACCTTTACATTGCCGGTGGTCTTTGTTTCTATCTGGAGGATGCCGTTCTGATAGTCGTCGGAAAGGCCAGTGGTGATGCGGATGTCGTCGAGGTGGTTCTCTTTGTCGCGACTATACAGGAAGCAGTCGCGAGCCACACCGCTCAGCCGCCAGAAGTCCTGGTCTTCGCAATAGGAGCCGTCGCACCAGCGGAACACTTGAAAGGCGAAGAGGTTCTCACCGCTCTTCAGATAAGGTGTGACGTCGAACTCTGCCGCTACCTTCGAATCTTCTGAATAGCCCACAAACTGTCCGTTGACATACAGGTACATACAAGCGGTGACGCTGCCGAAATGGGCGATAACCTGCCGACCGTCCCAGCGCGATGGAATCGTGATTTTTTTGCGGTAAGAGCCAACATGATTGTCTTTTACCGGTACTTCGGGCGGATTGTTCTTGAAGTGTCCGCGCCAGGCAAACCCGATGTTCACATACACGGGGTCGCCGTAGCCGTTGACTTCCCAGATGCCCGGCACCTTGATCTGCGCCCACTGGCTGTCGTCATAATCGGTACGGTAAAAGTCGTGGGGTCGCTGGTCAGCATCGGCCACCCAGTGGAAGTTCCAAGTGCCGTTGACAGACAGACTGTCGGAAACAGGGAAGTCGGAATGCAGCGGCAATCGGTTGATTTCGTTTACCTGCATATCGTGCCACGCATCAGTAATCTCTTGGTCGGTGGTCTGTGCCCACGATGTGGCTAATGACATCGTAGCAGCAAACAAAATGGTGTGAAATCGGTTCATAGCTTTCTGATTATAGATGCTGCAAAAATAACAAAAAATGTTGATGACGCTTCATTTTCCCGTGTTTTTTTTCGTCTTTCATTTTTTTGTCGTAATTTTGGCGCACAAAAAGAAGAACCCTTCTATGACAGATCTGAAGTCGTTGGCCAAAGATACGGCCATCTACGGGCTGAGCAGCATCGTTGCACGATTCATCAACTACTGGCTCGTACCCATCCAAACGGCAAAATTCAATGCCGCAGGCGGACAGTATGGTATCATCACCAATGTCTATGCCTATATCTCCCTGCTCATCATCCTGCTGACCTACGGTATGGAGACCACCTTCTTCCGTTTTATGAGCAAGGACGGGGAGAATCCGGAAAAGGTCTATGCCACCACGCTGCGGCTGGTGCTGACGACCTCTATCGTCTTTGCGGTGGTCATCTCCGTGTTCCTGCAGCCGATAGCCAACGCGATGTCCTACGGCGACCATCCTGAATATGTGTGGGTGATGTTCTTCACCGTTGCCGTCGATGCGTTCATGGCGATACCGTTTGCCTATCTGCGGTATGTACACAAGCCCGTGAAGTTTGCCTCACTGAAAATCTTCAATATCTCGCTGAACATCATTCTGAACGTGCTGTACCTGATGGTCCTGCCAGCCTTGAAATGGAATCCGTTCGGTATCTACGAAGACGGGTTCCAACTCGATGTGGTATGGGTGTTCTATATCAATATGGTGTGCTCGGTGGCCACGCTGCTGATGTTGTGGAAAGAGTTGAAAGGTATCCGTTTCGGTTTCGATTTTGCAACCTGCCGCCGTATGCTCTTCTATACCTTCCCGCTATTGGTGATGGGACTGGCAGGACAGCTGAACCAGGCAGCCTCACAAATCCTGTTTCCGTATTTCTACGACGGTTCTGTGGAAGAGGCACGTGCCCAACTCGGCATCTACGGTGCCTGCATCAAGATAGCGATGATTATGGTGATGATAACCCAGGCTTTCCGTTATGCTTACGAACCGTTCGTGTTCAGCCAGTCAAAGGAGAAAAACCAGAAAGAGACCTACGCCATTGCGATGAAATACTACCTGATCTTTACGCTGCTGGCGTTCCTGGTGGTCATCGGATACATGGATGTGCTGCGGTATCTTGTCGGCAGAAGCTACTGGGAAGGGTTGCGCATCGTTCCCATCGTGATGGCAGCAGAAATCATGTTCGGCGTGTTCTTCAACCTGTCGTTCTGGTATAAACTCACCGACCGCACCATCTGGGGTGCCTATTTCTCAGGTATCGGTGCCATCGTGCTGATTATCGTCGATATCCTGCTGATACCGCGTTTCAGCTATATGGCCTGCGCCTGGGCAGGATTTGCCGCCTACGCCGTCTCAATGGTCATCTCCTATTTCGCCGGACAGAAGTATTTCCCCATCCGATATCCGTTGAAAGACATCTTCTTCTATACGGTCGTCACAGTGGTCTTTTTCGTGGGCATGAGTCTGTCCAACCAATATCTGCCAGTATGGGGAGCCGTCAGCGTCAACACATTCCTCATCGTGTGTTTCCTCGCTATCATCATCTACAAGGATTTCCCGCTGAAAAGCCTGCCCGTCATCGGCAAGTACTTTTAACGCCCCCATTATTCCCATAATTCCCATAACTCCCATAATTCCCATCAAAAAAATTACAAAAACAATGAAAAAATTATTTTTAATTACCCTATTCCTCCAATGCTCATTGCTCAGCACCCATTTCTCTATGGTGAAGGCCGACGAAGGCATGTGGACACTCTACAACCTGCCAGAGGCGGTTTACAACCAAATGGTGGCAGAAGGATTACAGTTACCCTACAAGGATTTATACTATGGTGATCAGGCCGTCAAGAATGCCGTTGTCAACTTCAGCGGCTACTGCTCAGGCGTTGTCGTATCACCCAACGGACTGGTGTTCACCAACCACCATTGCGGTTTCTCTGCCATCAACAAGCATTCTACGGTGGAGCATGACTATATGCTGAACGGCTTCTGTGCCAAGAGCTATGAAGAAGAACTGCCCAACGAAAATATGTTTGTGTCGTTCATGATCGACCAGCTGGACGTCACCAGCCGCATCTATCCGCTCATCGAAGGAAAGAGCAGCGACGAACAGTCAGCCGCCATCGACTCCGTAGCGAAGGTGATGACCGATTCCATCAAAGCCATCGACAAGAGTCTGCACATCGAGATAGACCCGTTCTATGAGGGCAACCAGTATTTTGCCACCACCTATCAGGAGTTCCACGACCTGCGTCTGGTGTTCACCGTTCCCAAGTCGATGGGTAAGTTCGGTGGTGAGACCGACAACTGGATGTGGCCGCGTCAGACCTGCGACTTCTCCGTCTTCCGCATCTATGCCGACCCAGAGACCAACGGTCCTGCCGAATACTCCAAAGACAATGTGCCCTATCATCCGAAACACTGGGCACCTGTCAGCTTACAAGGCTATCAGGAAGGCTCCTATGCGATGACGTTAGGCTATCCTGGTTCCACCAGCCGCTACCTCTCTTCCTATGGCATCACCGAGATGCGCAACGGCGAGAATGCCACTCGCGTACAGGTTCGCGACAAGAAGCTCGCCATCCTGCGTAAATATATGGATAAGGACGAGCGCCTGCGCATCCTCTATGAAGACGACTTTGCCAACAGCAGCAACTACTGGAAAAACTCCATCGGTATGAACAAATGTATCGACAGCATCGGCATCGTCCAGCAGAAAGAGCAGTATGAGGCACGCATCCGTGAGTGGCAGAAGAAACAGCCCGTACTCAGCGATCGAGTCAACGTCGATTTCGACCTGCTGCAAGGACTCTACGAGAAGCGCTTCAAAGCCTATCGTGCGTTGAATATCTTGTTTGAGAGCTTCTGGCGCAACACCGAGTTCTTCACCCGCGCCATCAACATCAACTCATCGATGAAAGGCATCGAGGTGAAAGGTCCCGAAGACAATCCCAAGAAACAGTATCTCGTCTTCGATGACAACAGCGACAAATGGGATATGGCACTCGACAAAGAGCTGACCGCCTGTATGCTCGAGAACTTCGGTCAGCAAGTGCCCGAAGAGTATCTGCCCTATTTCTATGAGACCATCAAGAAGAAGTTCAAGGGCGACTATACGAAATACGTCGATTACCTGTATAAGAAGTCCGCGTTGATGAAGAAAGGTGCAAAAATCTATTCCGGCAAGAAAGACTTCTACAAAGACCCAGGTGTCAGTCTCGGTGTAGAACTCCTTGCTGTTTACGGACAGATTGGTAGTGAGTTGTGGCCGTTGCTCGACAGTGTGGCTGTGCAGGAAAAGAAGCTCTGCGAGGCACGCATCCAGATGGAACAGGAGTTGCCCCATTACTCCGATGCCAACTTCACCATGCGTCTTTCTTACGGACAGGTAGGCGGCTATCGCATCGGCGGCTACGACTCAGGCTACTATACCACCGCTGAGAGCATCATCGAGAAGATGAAAAAAGCCGATGAGAACGCAGAATATTTCGCAGAGCCTATCATGCACGAACTCCTTTCCGCCAAGGACTACGGCAAGTACCAAGACCCCAAGACAGGCAAGATGCAGCTCTGTTTCCTCACCAACAACGACATCACGGGCGGCAACAGCGGTTCCCCGATGTTCGACGGCAAGGGACGCCTTATCGGTTTGGCCTTCGACGGCAACTGGGATTCCCTCTCGTCAGACATCAACTTCGACAAGGAGTTAGCCCGTTGCATCGGTGTTGACATCCGCTTCGTCCTCTACCTGATGGACAAATGGGGACATGCCGACCGACTGCTGCAGGAAATCAATGCACAATAAGATTTCATAAGTATCGCTTTTACGCAACAAAAAGGTAAAAGTTCATCATCAAAAGCATAGTTTTCGGTAAGTGAAAGCTATGCTTTTGTTTTGTGCTCGATTTGCACTACCTTTGACTTCGTCGAAGGTTCTATCATTCGACAATAAAAATAAAAAAGTACCATTTTTATTTTGTATTGTTCTCATTTAATCGTACCTTTGAAGCTTCGCTTCGAAGATAGGCTGCATCTCGGAAATGAAAATAATTCTAAAATTATTTTGCATTTCTCTCGATTTGCACTATCTTTGTCGCCAATAAGATCTAAACTTCCACATGATGGGCAAACAACAGCATTTCTTCTCACAGGAGAAGTACTTTGTCGTTATGGTATATTCCATTGCGACAGGGCTTGATGGCGTGTGTATTGCCCACGCTTCTTTGTAAGCGAATGTTTAGGGCGGCATCAGAGCATGCGAATGTTCCATCGTCGCCTTTTCCTTGACGAATCATATATCATATAATCTATAACTTAAAACTACAATTATTATGAAAAGAAATTTATTATTTAAAACAATGTTCCTACTATGCGCCCTCATAGTGGGGAGTTCGAGTGCGTGGGCGGTGGACGTGACCTTCACAGCTGGTACAGATAAGGGTGCTACTTCCATTAGTAAGAATGGGGTTACAGTTTTTATGTCAACTATGAATAGAGATGACAACTATCGTACTTATGCTAATACAAATATGACTGTGACATCAACAGCAGGTAATATTACCAGTGTTGAAGTTACATGTACGGCTAGTGGTACAAGTGATTATGGACCTGGAAACTTTTCGGGTACGGGATATACTTATTCTGGATATGTCGGAACTTGGTCAGGATCTGCTACTACTGTCACATTAAAAGCTAGCAGTCAAGTAAGAATGTCAAAAATTGTTGTAACGTGTGCTCCTGCCTATATAATTACGGCACAATCTAATAACAATAGTTATGGTACTGTTTCTCTAAGTGGTAGTGTTATTACAGGTTCTCCTAATTCAGGCTATCGCTATGCAGATCCTGCATATACAGTGAAAACAGGAACGGCAACAGTTTCTCAAAATGGAGATGAGTTTACTGTTACACCTTCTTCTGATTGTACGGTGACCATTAACTTCGAGGCTATACCATCTCATACTTTAGATTATGTTATTTCACCTGCAGGTGGAGGTACTGTGGTGCTCGGAGCAACTTCTGTCCTGGAAGGAGAAACAACAACAGCAACAGCGACAGCTAATGCTGGTTACAAATTCAAAGAATGGAGTATCACGGGAGAAGGAGCTACATTTAGTAGCACTTCAACTAATCCGACAACATTAACGATGGGAACTGCTGACGCAACAGTTACAGCAAACTTTGAAGCCGTAACAACCTATGAAATAAAATGGAGTGTTAACGGAACGATTGTAAAGACGGAAAATGTAGAGGAGGATACTCCCATTAACTTTGCTGCTCCAACATGTGGCGTTCCTACAGGTTATTCATTTACTGGTTGGGTAACAGAGGAAAACAAAATTGATACGCCGACAGATACAGACCCAAGCGCAAATTACGTAACATCAGGAAATAGTGTTGAAAATATTACCTACTATGCTGTAATGGCTGTCGTTACGGGAAGTACTCCTGAGAGTTGGACAGAAACGGCATTGTCAGATATGACAGCTTCTGATGTTTTTGTTTTCTCTAATGGCAGCAAGGCAATGAACAATGATGGTGGATCACAATATGCGCCAAGTCAAAATGCTATTACTGTTGTTAACGGGGAAATCACATCAGAAGTAACAGACAATCTAAAGTGGCAAGTATCTGGAAATTCTACGGACGGATATACATTCTATCCAAACGGAGATGATGAAACTTGGCTGTATTGCAGCGTAACAACAGGAAGTAACAATAACAATATTAGGGTTGGTATAGGTGCCAGAAAGCTTTGGGTATTTGCATCAAGCGGTTATTTAAAAACAAACGACTCTTACACGGCTAGATATCTCAGTATTTATTCAACTCAGGATTTCCGTGGTTATACTGGTACAGATAATGCTTTTGTTCCCAAATTCTACAAATACACCGCTGCAAGCACTACGTATGGAGGTTACTGTACAACCATTCCTCCTACAAATGTTACTATTACGGATTTGAGTAGTGTACCAGGTTCTTCCTATACAGGCAAGAACTATGCTACTATGTATTACAGCGACAAAGCATTTGCTGTTCCAACAGGTGTTGTTGCCAAGACCTATAAGATGGAAAGTGGCGTATTAACTGAAAGTAGAACTTACGAGAATGGTGGAACCTATTCTGTCATTCCAGCAGGAGAGGCAGTTGTTGTTGAGTCTGATGTAGCAGGTAATTATTCTTTTGCTGTTTCTTCAACAGAGACAACTCCTGATGAAGACAATGCTCTCTGTGGTACCGATGATGCAGAAACGGTTAATGCGGAAGGTTATAAGTACTATAAACTTTCTTTGAACAATGGTCTTGATAAGGTAGGTTTCTTCTTTGACAATACAGATGGTAGTGCAATCAACAATGGTGCTCACAAGGCTTATCTGTGTGTAGCAACGGGTGCAGGTGCAAAGAGTTTCTATCTGTTGGGTGAGGATACGACAACAGGTATTGCAAACCTTAATGTTGACGATAACATTAGTTTCGATTCTGACGCTCCGATGTATAACCTCGCTGGTCAGCGTGTAACGAAAGCATACCAAGGTGTGGTAATTGTAAACGGAAAGAAGATGTTGAACAAATAATTAAGGAGGATACAAGATATGACAAATACATATATTAAACCTACAATATCAGTTGTAAAGGTACATTCAGAATCGCTGTTGGCAGCTTTAAGCAATTATGATCAACAAAGTTCTCAGCCACAGCTCAGCAAAGGTTCGACTTTTGACTTTTTTACCTTTGAAGAAGATGAAGAAGCTCCTAGCAAGCCCGATGACGACGATTGGGAAGAGTGGGAGGATGAAGAAGACCCATAAGCATCCGTTCTAAACAATAGAATCTTCATAACAACAGCTGCAGTCGAATGCGATTGTAGCTGTTGTTAATATAATATATAGGTGTTACACCTATAGTTTATCGAAAACTTATTGTAAAAAATCAAACTTTTGATAATCAAATCATTGATAATTTCAAAGATTTCATTATTTTTGCAGCAAAGATAACGAAAATTTGCATAATAGCAAAGAAAAACAACCTAAAAGTTGTATTGTTCGAATAAATTGCTTAACTTTGCCCCTAAAAGGAAGTGATTATGACTTATGATAGCATAACTGAGGACGGAAGGCTTTGGGCAGTCAAATACGATGATTGTCATGATAATGCGCTCTACATGCTTTTTGAACAGTGGAATGATGTGGTATGGCTTTACCAGTTCTTTAAGGAGAATATAGCAGACTTGATGTCGTATTTCAAAATAACGGACGTTAACGAAGCCATCTACGATACCATAGAAGATAGTGAACGATTACAATGTCTGATTATGGACATCTCGCCAGAGGCGGACCTGGACAAACTATTCAGACCTTTAGAGAATAGTCGTTTCGCTGATGTGCTGCTTGGCAAGGAAAAGGCTCGGCTAAAGGATTTATCCAAGCATGCCTCATGGTTAAGAATTTACGCAATCAAGCTGGAACCGGGAATCTATGTTATTACAGGTGGTGCAATTAAACTCACACGAACCATGCAGGAGCGAGAACATACGCTTCGTGAGTTGGCTAAGATGGAGAAAGTGCGCTCCCATCTATTGACTAATAATATCGTTGATAAGGATTCCTTTGAGGATTATATGAGTGAATTAATTTGATATAGAAAAGGAGGTTTTTATGAAAGATGTAATCGAACGAATGAAAGAACACCAGTCACCGACTCCTTCAAAATGGAGGGAAAGAGCAGAGTGGAGGCAGCAGAACAAGTCTTGGCTGCGGCATTCTCAGCGTATTGCTGTGAAAATGCTTGAGAAGATGGATGAATTGGGATTAACCCAGAAACAGTTGGCGGAACTGATGGGCTGTAGCCAGCAATATGTTTCAAAGGTTCTGAAAGGTCAGGAGAACCTTTCTCTCGAAACAATGTCGAAGATAGAAGAATGTCTGCACATTTCTATTCTCCAAGAGGAACTGGAGATGGCATAAAACCTAAAGGGAAAGAAATAATTAAAATCCAGTTCAAATGTCAAAACATGTATTTTACGTTACTGCTATAATTTTTCTTGCAATTGTCTGTGTGGTTGATTATATGCGAATCAATAAACTGCAAGAAGAATTAACAGATGCCCGTAAACAAATTGAAGAAGAATTTGATGCGGTCGAATGGAAACTTGATGCAAGTATCTATAAGAAGGATGCTCAACTTCTATTGATGAATCAAAATTTTGGTAATCCAAATATTCATAAGATGTTGACGGATTCTTGTTATAACGATTGTTTGAAATATCGCAAGAAATATGGAAAGGAGGGAACAGAATGAACAGCTATATACTAATTGGGATTGAAAGCTTTATTGACCATATCGGATGCATTCGTGACTTGGGAATTGCCTATTGGAAGAAGGCAAACAAAAAGATGCTGGTTGGCGACATCGTATACTTGTTCATATCTGACAAGGAACACAATCGTGTAATGTATAAGCTTCAAGTTGTTGAAATGGATAGCGTTCGAGCTGACAAGAAATATTGGCATGGAATTTATAAACATGACAATTGTTGTTTCAAGTTGAAAAATATCGGCCCTGTTTATCATGGTGACGGGCTCGACCATAACGAATTGGAAGAACATGGTATAAGTCGATATGTTCAATACAAGAGACTGACAATAGAACAAGCAGAATGGCTTTCATCACATTTTTAATGAAGTTGTCTCTACTTTTAGTCTTTATTAGCTGGTGATTAATCAGACTTAGATTTATTTGAGGAATATATTTTTTCATCATTTATGCATAATGGC